>JGI12298J13902_1000030_pt1 | contig 49353 bp, 39 predicted proteins | sample Passage260A_FD_13902 | JGI IMG/M metagenome (IMG submission 13902)
CCGGTGCCCACCGTGGGCCGCGAGCCGCAGGACCCGGCCGCCCATCGCGGCGGGCCGGCGGCCTGCTGGCGACACCACGAACGCCCCGGCCCGTCCATCAACAGGCGTTCCCGCCTGTGGCCAGGCCTCTTCCGATCGGTGCCGCGCCGGCCGGTGGTTCCGGTCTGTTCGCCCCCGTGTGCGGCACGTCGTCGCGCCGGAGCCGGCCGGTCAGGGGTGGGTGACTCGCTCGCCGCCGCCCGCAGCCGCAGAGCCGTGGACACGGCTGCGGAGGGCCGCTCGACCGAATCGGTCTGAGCCTTTCAACGGCATTCAACCGCACATTTCATGCGGTCACCCTGGCCTCCTCGCGTGTGGCATGCGAGGTGGGGCGAAGACATCACCGGAGGGCTGCGGAGCCATACCCGGCTCGATCGAGCTGCGGTTCCCCGCTTCAAAGTGTTTTCTCGCGTGACTGCGAATGAGTCGGCCGCGCCGGCGATCGGTCATGCACGCGTGATTGATACACCAATAGCGGGTTCAATCTATAAACTGGCGTCCCCAGGTGATCCTGTCTCTCCTCGGCTGTGTGAGGGGGGCTGATGAATCACCCGTTTCTCTACGTATTTTTGGTCCTTGGTTGCATACTTCTCGCAGTGGCCATAATCATGCGGGTGAACCGGGTGCGTCACCCGGAGGATCGGCGACCCCCACCCGCTGGAGATCGGCCATTGGCTCGCCGGGATGATTTCTTGCGCAGTCGGGCTCATCCCGCTGCTCGGAGGCGGGCCGAATGAGCCGATCATCTCTGATTCACCGACGCACAGCCCGAGCCGAAGCGTGCTCGTCCAGGGCGGCCATGTGGCCACGTCGCCGGGTACCGGGGCAGAGAATTCAGCGGACAGTGGTCCTGCCCCTTCGGAAACGTCCGAATCGGGATCGTACCGCCTTGAGCATTCCGGTATTCCGCTCACCATCCGGAGCGCTCACGACGGCAGGACCTGCAGTCCTTACATTGCCGTCGACTTCGACGGGAGTCCTACCGGTGGAGACAATCCCATCACTCGCCGGGTGACCAATGCGAGTGAGCTCAGCCAGGCGCAACGGGACGCCATAGACATGGTCTATGAGACTTGCGCCGATGCCAATCTGATCGTGCGTCAGAACACCTCTGTCGGCCTGTTGAGAAAGGGCGCGGAGGCCGGCCCGGAACAGTGCGCGGCAGCGGCGTCGGCGGCGTCGCTCGGTAGCCTGAACATTGAGAAGGGTGCAGGCGCTGAGGAGGTCGGGTTCGAGGTGGGCGCCGCGCTTTGCGCGATCACCCAGACCGGGCGCGTGGCACGGGCGACCATAACGAACATCGCCTACAACGCGGGAATCGGCAATACGATCCCCACGGTGGAATTCGAGCTCACCACCTGGGTCCGCGAGTGACAGTTCGCCTGCCGGTAAGCCTTGGGAGCGCCGCCCGCGGCCGGATGTCGCTTTCGCGTCGCCTGAGAGCGCCCTGCCACCCCAAGGCCAGACACTGAGGCCGCGCCTTTCGCAGATGCTCCGTTCTTGACCGGCCGTCGTGCTGAGCTCAGGTGGGGCGGCGGGTCATGGCGAGCACGTCGAGGACCCGGTCGAGCTCCTCCTCGGTGATCCGGCCGGCCGCCACGTGACCGCGCTCGATCACCACCTGCTTGATCGTCTTGCCCTCCTGGAGCGCCTGCTTGGCGATCCGGGCCGCCTCCTCGTACCCGACGTACCGGTTGAGCGGGGTGACGATCGACGGGGAGGACTCGGCGTACTCCCGCAGCCGCGCCACGTTCGCGGTGATCCCGCTGACGCACCGGTCGGCGAGCAGCCGGGAGACGTTGGTGAGCAGCCGGATCGACTCCAGGACGTTCCGGGCGATCACCGGGAGCATCACGTTGAGCTCGAACGCGCCGGAGGCCCCGGCGAGGGTGACCGTGGTGTCGTTCCCGATGACCTGCGCGGCGACCATGGTGACCGCCTCGGGGACGACCGGGTTGACCTTCGCCGGCATGATCGACGAACCGGGCTGCAGGTCGGGCAGGTTGATCTCGGCGAGCCCGGTGCGCGGCCCCGACCCCATCCAGCGCAGGTCATTCGCGATCTTGTTGAGCGATACCGCGATCACCTTGAGCACGCCGGAGAGCTCGACCAGGGCGTCCCGCGCGCCCTGCGCCTCGAAGTGGTCCCGCGCCTCGGTGAACGGCAGGCCGGTCATCCGGCTCAGCTCCTCGATCACGTCGGCCGCCCAGCGCGGGCCCGGCACGTTCACCCCGGTGCCCACCGCGGTGCCGCCCAGCGGGAGCTCGGCGACGCGCGGCAGCACCGCCTGCAGCCGCTCGATCCCCAGCTCGATCTGGGTGGCGTAGCCGCCGAACTCCTGGCCGAGCGTGACCGGCGTGGCGTCCATCAGGTGGGTACGGCCGGCCTTCACCACGTCGGCGAACTCGGCCGCCTTCTCCTCGAGCTCGGTGGCGAGGTGCTCCAGGGCTGGGGTGAGCCCGTGCACCACCATCTCCGTCGCCGCGATGTGGATCGAGGACGGGAACACGTCGTTGGACGACTGGGAGGCGTTGACGTGGTCGTTCGGGTGCACCGGACGGCCCAGCCGCTCCTCGGCGAGGGTGGCGATCACCTCGTTGACGTTCATGTTGGACGAGGTGCCCGACCCGGTCTGGAAGACGTCGACGGGGAACTGGTCGTTCCAGCGTCCCTCGATCACCTCCTGCGCGGCCTCCTGGATCGCCTCGGCCATGTCGCGGGGGATCACGCCGTACGCGGCGTTCACCTTCGCGCAGGCGGCCTTGATCCGGGCAAGGGCGGCGATGTGCGCCGGCTCCAGGCCCTGGCCGGATACCGGGAAGTTCTCCACCGCCCGCTGGGTCTGCGCCCGCCACTTGGCACGCGCCGGTACCCGTACCTCGCCCATGGAGTCGTGCTCGACGCGATACTCGTCCATGGATCTGTCCTATCAGGTGGCCGCGGGCGTGCTCCCGGCGGTCGGCAGGAACGACTCCAGGACAATGTTCCGTTCCGTGGCGTGCCGCGCCCAGGCGCGCTCCGGCGCCGACCAGGAGATCACGTACGGCACGCCGCCGGGGGCGGCCACCCAGCGGCTGAGCACGTGCACGGTCGTGCCGCCGGAGCGGTAGGTGTACTCCCAGTCGGCCGCCTCGGCCTGCGGGTACGGCGACGGCCGCACCGGGTTGACCCGGATGAGCGTGTAGCCGGGGTACCGCGCCTTGGCCGCCGCGTCCTCGGCCGCCTGCAGGGCGGTCACGGCCGGCCGTGCGGCCTGCGTCACCCGGATGCGCAGGCCGTTCTCGTGGAAGAGCACGCCCCGGTCGGACGGGGTGACCCGGAGCCGCGCCGGCACGTCGATGGTGAAGCCGGTCGCCGTGTGCCGGCGCATGCCGGGGGAGGGGGAGGTGAGCGGGACCTGCCCGGGCAGGCCCGGCAGGCTCACCAGCACCCGCACGCCCTGGGCGTCCGTGCCCGTGCGGCGTGACTCGCCGAAGGCCGCCATCGCCACGATCACCAGGAGGATGAAGGCGAGGACGGACAGCCCCATCAGCACGAGCACCCGGACGCGATGCCCGACGTCGGGCGGCTTCGGCCCGCGCATGGCGAACAGGTCGGTGCCGAGCCCGCGCGGTCTCCCCTGCTGCGGGGCCGTCTCGGGCCCGGAGGCCGCCGGGGCCGGGACGGGGCCGGCGGCGGGGGCGGGTGCGCCCTGCCCGGCATGGTCCGGGTGAGCCGGGCCGGGGCCGGTCGGCATCTGCGGCGCACCGGCGGGCGGGGGCGCGGCCGGGCCGGGCCGCTCAGGGCTGGCCGGAGCGCCGGGGTGGCCCGGCGTGGGCAGGCGGCGGGGGACGGTGACGTCGTGGGCGCCGATCGGCCCGGCGGTCTCGTCGCCGGCCGGTGGCGGCGGTGCGGCGTCCGCCCAGGCGGACCCGGGCGCCGCGGGCGGGCGTGAGGCGGTGCCGGGCCCGGTGGCGGTGCCGGGTCGTGGGCCGTCCGGAGCGGCCGCGGCGGGTACGGCGGGTGCGCCGCCTGGCGTGCCGGGGCCGGGTGGCGGGGCCGGCGCCCGATCGCCCGGCGCGGCCTGCCCGGGGAACGGAGCCGCGGGCCCGTGCGGTGTGGCGGATCCGGAGGCCGGGGTGGCCCGGCCGGCGGTGGCGGGCCCGGGGACGGCGGCCTGGCCGGTGGTGGCGGGCCCGGGGACGGCGCCCTGGCCCGGCGCGGCGGGTCCGCCGGCGGCCGGGGCGGGGGAGCCGGGGGCGGCCGGCGGGCGGATGGGCATGACGATGGTCTGATCCTCGGCGGCGGCCGTCTCCGGCCGGGCGGGCGCCGGGGAGCGGCCGGGCTGTGCCGGCGGCCGTGGCGCGGCGGAGGAGCCCGGACGGCGGGCCGGGCCGGAGTCGGCGCGGACCGCGGCGAGGTCGCCGGTGGGGGTGTCGGCGACGAGCCGGAGCATCATGGCCGCCCGCTCCGCGGTGAGCCGCTTGCGGTGGTCCTTCACCAGCAGGCCTTCGATGATCGGCCGCAGCGGGCCGGCCTGGGTGGGCGGGGGCGCGTCCTGGGTGAGCAGCGCGTCGAGGGTCTCGCTCACCGAGGCGCGCTCGAAGGCGGGCCGTCCCTCGACGGCGAAGTACAGGGTGGCGCCGAGCGACCACAGGTCGGACTCCGGGCCGGTGTGCTCGCCGCGGACCCGCTCGGGGGCGGTGTAGCCGGGGGAGCCGATCACCATGCCGGTCTGGGTGAGCGGGCTGTCACCGTCCGCCTTGGCGATGCCGAAGTCGGTGAGCACCACCCGCCCGGTGTCGGTGATCAGGACGTTCGCCGGCTTGACGTCCCGGTGCAGGATCCCCAGGGAGTGCGCGGTGCGCAGCGCGTCGAGGAGGTCGCACCCCATCTCCGCCACCAGCCGGGGCGGCAGCGGTCCCTCGTCCTCGATCACCTTTTCCAGGGACCGGCCGTCGATCAGCTCCATGATGATCCACGGCCGGCCGTCCACCTCGATCGCGTCGTGGACGGTCGCCACGCACTGGTGCCGGATCTTGGCCGCGATCCGGCCTTCCCGGATCATGCGTTCCCGCAGTTCCCGCCGCTGCTCGGGGCTGAGCGCCGCGTCCTGGCGGATCTCCTTGACGGCGACCTCGCGCCCGAGTGATCGATCGAAGGCGCGCCAGACCGCGCCCATCGTTCCCCGGCCGATCACCGTACGAAGCTCATAGCGGCCCGCGAGCAGCCGCGGTTGCTGTTCGGGCATGGCACAAAAGATAGCGATTGGCGCTGATTATGGCTTTCGAGTTACTTGCTAAATATTTGCCGCCATTTCCCCTGCAGCACCAGACGGGTGATCCGAGCCATTGCCTGCTTCGCCGCGTTCAGCCGTACGGAGAATCCCGACGGCTTCCGGTGGACGCCCTCGCTGCGGCGGCGCTGCGGGGACGCCGCCTGAGGCTGCGCGACGATGCGGTGCCGGCCGGTCTCCCGCTGCGGCGGGCGGGACGGGGCCTGCCCGGCGGCGCGGTGGGCGCTCCCGGAGGACGCGTGGCGGCCCGGGACCGCGGGCTGCGGCCGCTGCCGCTCGCCGGGGCCTCCGGAGTGCCAGGAGAGCTGCGGGGGCCGGGACTGCGGGTGAGCGGGCCGCGGGTGGGCCGGCTGCGGGTGGCCGTACGGGGTGCCGGAGGACGCGCCGCTCTCGCGGGGCGGCTTCGCGTCCGTCCGGAGCGTCCGCCCGCCGTCGGCGCGGTGCAGCCCGCGGGGCCGCGGCCGCTGGGCGCCGGCGGGGGCGGTGCCGGGGGACAGGGCCTGCGGCCCGGGGATGCGGGGCTCGTCCACGGTGCCCCCGGCCGCGACCTTCGCGAGCATCGCCGCGGCGCGTTCGCTGTCGAGCCGGGAGGCGGGATCGATCTGGAGCAGCCCGCGCAGGATCGGGGCGAGCGGCCCCGCGCGCTCCATCGGGATCGGGGCGCCGTTGGTGAGCGCGGCGAGCGCGGCGGCCGCGTTGCGGCGGCCGTGGAGGCCGTGTCCCTCCACGGCCGTGTAGAGCGTGGCGCCCAGTGACCACAGGTCCGCCGCGGGGCTCGCCTTCGCGCCCAGGATCCGCTCCGGCGCGATGTATCCGGCCGAGCCCAGCACGATGCCCGCCTGCGTGAGCGAGGTGTCGCCCTCCAGCACCGCGAGGCCGAAGTCGGTGAGCACCGCCCGGTCGCCGCTGTCGACCAGGACGTTGCTCGGCTTCACGTCCCGGTGCAGGATCCCCTTGGCGTGGACGGCCTGGAGCGCGCCGACGAGCTGCAGCCCGATCTTGGCGACCCGGTGCGGGGGCAGCGGGCCCTCCAGCCGGACGAGCTCCTCAAGGGACTTGGCCTTGAGGAGCTCCATCACGATCCACGGCCGGTCATCCTCCGTGATCACGTCGAAGACCGTGATCACGGAGGGATGCGTGACCATCGCGGTCGCCCTGCCCTCCCGTTCGGTCCGCGCGCACAGCTCGGCACGCAGATCCTCGTCGAGGATGTTCGGAAGGCGTACCTCCTTGACCGCGNCCTCCCGGTCGAGCAGTTCGTCACGGGCTCGCCAGACGGTGCCCATCCCGCCGCGGCCGACCGGCTCGATGAGCCGGTAGCGCCCGGCCAACAGGTATCCGGAGGGCGCACGCATGGGCTGCAGCTTACCGATTTGTGCCATGCGACCTGTAGACACCATGCCGGGAAATTGTTGAGTTCATCTGTCAAAACTCTTGACTGGCGGCGGCACCCGTCAGTTCCGGCGGCCGATGGTGAGCACGGGTCCGGAAGTGTCCTGGAAGAAGTCGTTCCCCTTGTCATCGACGACGATGAAAGCGGGAAAATCGACGACCTCGATCTTCCAAACCGCCTCCATTCCGAGCTCCGGGTACTCGAGCACCTCGACCTTCTTGATGCAATCCTGCGCGAGGCGGGCCGCGGGACCGCCGATGGAGCCGAGGTAGAAGCCGCCGTACTTCTTGCACGCCTCGGTCACCTGGCGGGACCGGTTGCCCTTGGCGAGCATCACCAGCGAGCCGCCGGCGGCCTGGAAGCGCTCCACGTAGGAGTCCATCCGGCCGGCGGTCGTCGGGCCGAACGAGCCGGAGGCGTACCCCTCGGGGGTCTTGGCCGGGCCGGCGTAGTAGACCGGGTGGTCCTTGAGGTACTGCGGCATCGGCTCACCGCGGTCGAGCCGCTCGGCGATCTTGGCGTGCGCGATGTCCCGGGCGACCACGAGCGGGCCGGTGAGGGAGAGCCGGGTCTTCACCGGGTACTTGGAGAGCTCGGCGCGGATCTCCGACATCGGGCGGTTGAGGTCGATCTTCACCACGTTGTCGGAGAGCTCGTCCTCGGTGGTGTCCGGCAGGAACCGGGCCGGGTCCATCTCGAGCTGCTCGATGAACACCCCGTCCCGGGTGATCTTCGCCACCGCCTGCCGGTCGGCGCTGCAGCTCACCGCGATCGCGATCGGGCACGAGGCGCCGTGCCTGGGCAGCCGGATCACCCGGACGTCATGGCAGAAGTACTTGCCGCCGAACTGGGCGCCGATGCCGAGGTCCTGGCTGATCTTGAGGATCTTCTCCTCCAGCTCCAGGTCGCGGAAGCCGTGGCCCAGCGGCGAGCCCGCGGTGGGCAGCGTGTCGAGGTAGCGGGCCGAGGCGTACTTCGCCACCTTCAGCGCGTACTCCGCGCTGGTGCCGCCCACCACGATCGCCAGGTGGTACGGCGGGCAGGCCGCGGTGCCGAGCGAGCGGATCTTCTCCTCGAGGAAGGCGAGCAGCCGCTTCTCGTTGAGGATCGCCTTGGTCTCCTGGAACAGCAGCGACTTGTTCGCCGAGCCGCCGCCCTTGGCCATGAAGAGGAACTTGTACTCGTCCGGGCGCCCCCACGGGTCCTCGGCGTACAGCTCGATCTGGGCGGGGAGGTTGTTCCCGGTGTTCTTCTCCTCCCACATGGTGAGCGGCGCCATCTGGGAGTAGCGCAGGTTGAACTTGGTGTAGGCGTCGTAGACGCCGCGGCTGATGTGCTCGGCGTCCCGGCCGTCGGTGAGCACGTGCCGGCCGCGCTTGCCCATGACGATCGCGGTGCCGGTGTCCTGGCACATGGGGAGCACCCCGCCCGCCGCGATGCACGCGTTCTTCAGCAGGTCGAGCGCGACGAACCGGTCGTTGGGGCTCGCCTCCGGGTCGTCGATGATCTTCCTGAGCTGGGCGAGGTGAGACGCCCGCAGGAAGTGCGAGATGTCGTGGAACGCGGTCTCGGTCAGCAGCCGCAGGGCCTCCGGCTCGACCTCCAGAAAGGTCCGCCCGGCCGCCTCGACCACCCGCACGCCGTCCGCGGTGATCTGGCGGTACTCGGTCTCGTCCGGTCCCAGTGGCAGCAGGTCGGTGTACTCGAACTCCGGCATCCCTCGGTCCTCTGCTCTGTCAGTCCTGCCCACGGCCCCTAACCACGTTCCCAGGGCACGTCGGGGGTCCTCCCCCAGCGTACGGTGCGGCCGATCAGCGGCCGGTACGGCCCCCGGACGGGACGATCAGAGGATGTTTTATCCCACTTGGAACGATTTTGCGGACATTTGACAGAAAACATGTGTGAAGCGCGGCCGGGCAGCAAGGATCCATGGTGAGGGGGAGCCATGAATGGCGCAGTACTGCTGATGATTCTGTTCGGCGCCGGGGTTCTGCTCGGTCTGAGCATCCTGCTGCTCACCGTCGTGGTCCGCGCGACCGACCGCGGTGAGATGTTCCGCTGGTGGATCGTCCGGGACAAGGTGCGGGCCAAGCGGAAGGAGGAAGAAGAGGAGAAGGTCGCCGGCCGCCGGTGACATCGACCACGGGCGTCGGAGAGCCCGCCTCCTTTCGCGGCCCGCGCCCCATCCGGTGGGCGTACGGTCCGGGGTAGGCGCTGCATCCGCGCCGCCAGACCGGCGCAGAGCACCCTCCCGGCCACGGCGCGGGGTGAGCGTCCCACCGCCGGGCGTACGGCTCGGTGACACCGAGCCCTCCCGCCGAGCGCCGTGCCGAGCAGCGCGGCTGATGACCGCCGAGCGCGCCGTGCGCGGCCGTGTTCATCGGACGGAGTCGCCGCATCCCGCCGAGCATGCGCCTCCCACTCCCAGATCCCGCTCCCTTGCTCTGCGTGTTTGCGTATGCGCAGTGAGCGTTGACGGGTGCCCGGTGGTTCCCCGCGTCAGCCTGGGCATGCCGCCCGGCCGGTGCCGCATGCCTCGGCTGAGCCATGCCGGATACCGCCCGCCGCGGCATGCCGGATACCCGCCCGCTGAACCATCCCGTGCTCCCCGATGCGGCGGGCCGTACGCCTGACCGTCCGCGCGCGTCCGCCGGCTCGCCCTGCGCCGAGGCGTGCCGCCCCGGCCCTTGGTGACGCGCCGGGGTGTGCCACCCGGCCCCGGTATCCGCCCGCTCCTGCCGTCGGCCGCGGCGCGTGATCCCGCACCGCGCCCGCGCTCCGCCATGCCGTACCTGCACGGTGCGCCGGCGTGGGTCGGCCCATAGCGCGCGGTACCGCCCACCGCCAGCCGGGATCCGGGCTCCCGGTTCCCCTCCTGCCTCCCGCCGGTCCCGGCGCATCCCCGCCCGCCGGTGGCCCGGCCCGGCTCGCCGCACTCCTATCGAACCGCCGCGCGGCCGCGCGCCAGGAGCCCGGCACGGCCCATCGTCCCCGGCTCGGGAGCCCGGCACCGCCCATCGGCCCCGGGCGGCTCGTCGAGCGGTCCCGCGCGCCGGGAGCCCGCTCACCGGGGCGAACATGATAGATCGTCAGAATGTCCTGACAAACTATTGACGTGAAAGTCTCTGGGGACCTACAACAGTGAACCGGAGCCTTACCCGGTTGCCGGAGTCCAGGAGGGTCGTGATGAGGGTCGGTGTGCTGGGTCTCGGGCGGATAGGCGCGCTCCATGCGACCACCCTCGCCCGGCTGGCGGCGGAGGGGGTCATCGACGAGGTGGTGGTCTCCGACGCCGACAGCGCGCGAGCGGAGCAGATCGCCGAGCGGCTGAACGTCCGGGTGGGGGACGCGTTCGGCACCGACGCCGTGGTGATCGCCACCCCCACCGCCACCCACGCGGCTCTGCTGCTCGAGAGCTTCCGGCGCGGGCTGCCGGTGTTCTGCGAGAAGCCCGTGGCGGTGGACCTCCAGGGCACCCTCCAGGTACTCGAAGCGGCCAAGAAGGCGGGCGTCCTCGTCCACATCGGCTTCCAGCGCCGGTTCGACGCCGGGTACATGGCGGCGCGCGAGGCGGTGCGCAGCGGGGAGATCGGGCGGCTCGACCGGGTGCACATGCTCACGGCCGACCCGCGGCCGCCCGCTCCCGGGTACATCCCCACCTCCGGCGGCATCTACCGGGACTGCCACATCCACGACTTCGACATCCTGCGCTGGGTGACCGGGCAGGAGGTGGCGACGGTGTACGCCACCGGCGCCAACCGCGGGGAGTCCTTCTTCGCCGAGGCCGGGGACGTGGACAACAGCGCGGCCGTGCTCACCATGACCGACGGCACGCTCGTCACCCTGCAGGGATCCCGGTACAACGGCCACGGCTACGACGTGCGGATGGAGCTCGCCGGCACCCGCAAGACCTGGGCGGTCGGCCTCGACCGGCGGGCGCCGCTCCACTCGGCCGAGGGGTTCCAGCCCACCGATCCGCCGTGGCCGGACTTCCAGACCCGGTTCGAGCCCGCGTACGTGCGGGAGATGGTCGCCTTCGTCGAGGCGGTGCGCGGGGAGCGGGAGAGCCCGTGCACGGTCGAGGACGCGCTCGCCGCGCTCTACATCGCGGAGGCCGCCGAGCTCTCCCGGCGGGAGAACCGCCCGGTCAAGGTCACGGAGGTGATCGCGTGAGGATCGCCGGAGCCCCCATCTCCTGGGGCGTGTGCGAGGTCCCCGGGTGGGGGCATCAGCTCGACCGGGAGCGGGTGCTGGGGGAGATGCGGTCCCTCGGCCTGAGCGCCACCGAGCTCGGCCCGGACGGCTTCCTCCCCGAGCCGGCGGAGGAGCGCGATCCGCTGCTCGCCCGGTACGGCCTGCAGGCGATCGGCGGGTTCGTCCCCGTGGTGCTCCACGACCCGGGGTTCGACCCGCTGCCCGGCCTGCGGCAGCGGCTCGCCGCCTTCCGGGAGCAGAACCTCGAGGTGATGGTGCTCGCCGCCGCCACCGGGCTCGACGGCTACGACGAGCGGCCCCGGCTCGACGCGGCCGGCTGGGACCTGCTGCTCGGCCGCCTCGACCGGATCGCCGCGGAGGCGGCGGAGGCCGGCGGGCCGCTCGTCACCCTCCACCCGCACGTGGGCACCATGGTCGAGACCGCGGCGGAGGTGCGCCGCGTCCTCGACGGCTGCGCCGTACCGCTCTGCCTGGACACCGGGCACCTGCTGATCGGCGGCGCCGACCCCGCGGAGATCGCCGCCGCCCACCCGGGCCGGGTGGCGCACGTCCACCTCAAGGACGCCGACGCCGCCCTCGCCGAGCGGGTGCGCGCCGGGCGGCTCACCTACACCGAGGCGGTACGGCAGGGCGTCTACCGGCCGCTCGGCCAGGGCGACGTGGACATCCCCCGGATCGTCGCCGGGCTCGGCTCCGCCGGCTACCGCGGGTGGTACGTGATGGAGCAGGACGTCATGCTCGACGCGGACCCGCCGCCGGGGGAGGGCCCGATCCGCGACGTGGCGGCGAGCCTCGCCTACCTCAGGAGCGTGGCATGACCGAGGTGCTCACCATGGGCCGGATCGGGGTGGACGTCTACCCCCTGCAGGTCGGGGTCTCGCTCCGGGAGGTCGAGACGTTCGGCAAGTACCTCGGCGGCAGCCCGGCGAACGTGGCCGTCGCCGCGGCCCGGCACGGGCGCTCCGCGGCCGTGATCAGCCGGACCGGCGCCGACCCCTTCGGCGAGTTCATCCACGACGCGCTGCGCGGCTACGGGGTGGACGACCGGTACGTCACCCCGGTCGAGGGCCTGCCGACCCCGGTGACGTTCTGCGAGATCCGCCCGCCGGAGGACTTCCCGATCTTCTTCTACCGCTGGCCGAAGGCCCCCGACCTGGAGATCCACCCGCACGAGCTCGACCGGGACGCGATCGCCGGCGCCGACCTGTTCTGGGCGACGGTGACCGGCCTCTCCCAGGAGCCGTCCCGGAGCGCGCACTTCGCCGCCTGGGAGGTGCGGGACCGCCGCCGGTTCACCGTCCTCGACCTCGACTACCGGCCCACGCTCTGGCCCGACCCGGCCGAGGCACCGGAGCTGGTGCGCCGGGCGCTCGGCCACGTCACGGTCGCGGTGGGCAACCTCGACGAGGTGGAGGTGGCCACGGGGACCCGGGACCCGCACGAGGCGGCGAAGGCCCTGCTCGACGCCGGGGTCGAGCTCGCGGTGGTGAAGCAGGGGTCGGCGGGCGTGCTCGGCATGACCAGGGAGGAGACCGTCACCGTGCCACCGGTGCCGGTCGAGGTCGTCAACGGGCTGGGCGCGGGCGACGCGTTCGGCGGCGCGCTCTGCCACGGGCTGCTCGCCGGGTGGCCCCTGGAGCGGACGCTCCGGTTCGCCAACGCGGCGGGCGCGATCGTGGCCGGGCGGCTCGCCTGCGCGCCGGCGATGCCCACCACCGAGGAGGTCGAGGCGATTCTGGCAAGGGAGACCCATGCGTGAGGAGGACTATCGGCGGCTGCGCGACGCCCGGGTGCGGGAGCCGGAGCGGATCGCCGAGGCGGCCGCCAAGCGGCGGCGCAGACCCCTGCTCGGCGACCGCGACCGCCTGCTGATCATCGCGGCCGACCATCCGGCCCGCGGTGCGCTCGGCGTCGGCGGCCGGCCGATGGCCATGGCGAGCCGGCTCGACATGCTCGACCGGCTCATGGTCGCCCTGTCGAGGCCCGGGGTCGACGGGGTGCTCGGCACCCCGGACGTGATCGAGGACCTGCTGCTGCTCGGCGCGCTCGACGACAAGGTCGTGTTCGGCTCGATGAACCGGGGCGGCGTCGAGGGCGCGGTGTTCGAGTTCGACGACCGGTTCACGGCCTACGACACCGAGGCGATCGTGTCGATGGGGCTCGACGGCGGGAAGATGCTCTGCCGGATCGGGGTCGACGACCACCGGACGGCCGACACCCTGGAGAGCTGCGCCCGCGCCATCACCGAGCTCTCCAGGCACGGGCTCACCGCGATGCTCGAGCCGTTCTGGTCGCGGCGGTGCGGGGGCCGGGTCACGCACGACTACTCGGCCGAAGGGGTCATCCGGGCCATCCACGTCGGCCAGGCCCTCGGCGCGACCTCCGCGCACACCTGGCTGAAGATCCCGGTCATCGACGAGATGGAGCGGGTGATGGAGGCGACCACGCTGCCCACGCTGCTCCTCGGCGGTGATCCCACCAAGTCCCCCGACGAGACCTACCAGACCTGGGCCGACGCGCTGCGGCTGCCCGGGGTGCGCGGGCTCGTCGTCGGCCGGGCGCTGCTGTACCCGCCGGACGACGACGTCGCGGCCGCCGTGGACACCGTGGTCGGCCTGCTCGAAGGAGCCGGGAGATGACCTACATTCCGTTCGGTACGGCGAGCGAGGGACCGTGGTCGGTACTGATCACCCCGGAGCGGGCCGGCTGGACCTACTGCGGGCTGCGGATCGCCGACCTGACCGGTGAGCCGATCGAGTTCGAGACCGGGGACGAGGAGATGCTGGTCGTCCCGCTCGCCGGGTCGTGCGAGGTGGTCGCGGACGGGGAGCGGATCGAGCTCGCGGGCCGGTCCTCCGTGTTCGCCTCGGTCACCGACTTCGCCTACCTGCCCATCCAGGCGTCGGTGCGGATCACCGGGCAGGGGCGGATCGCCCTGCCGTCGGCCAAGGCCACCCGGCGGCTGCCGGTCCGGTACGGCCCGGCCGCCGACGTGCCGGTGGAGATCCGGGGCGCCGGCCACGCCACCCGGCAGGTGAACAACTTCTGCGCGCCCGAGGCGTTCGAGTGCGACAAGCTCATGGCGGTCGAGGTGCTCACCCCGGGCGGGAACTGGTCGTCGTACCCGCCGCACAAGCACGACACGCCGGGCGGGCAGGAGGCGGTGCTCGAGGAGATCTACTACTTCGAGGGCGGCCCGGGCTACCAGCGGGTGTACGGCTCGCACGAGGTGCTCGCGGAGGTGTCGGCGGGCGACGTGGTCCTGGTGCCGCGCGGCTACCACGGCCCGTCCATGGCCGCCCCCGGGTACGACCTGTACTACCTCAACGTGCTCGCGGGGCCGGGGGAGAAGCGGTCCATGGCCTTCTGCGACGATCCTCGGCACGCCTGGATCCGGTCGACGTGGGCGGACCAGCCGATCGATCCCAGGGTGCCGTTCGGCAAGTGAGCACCGCCGGAACGGCGGCGCGCGCGGCTCTTTCGCGGGAGTGATGATGCGACTCACGGTGGCGCAGGCGCTGGTGCGGTTCCTCGGCAATCAGTGGACCGAGCGCGACGGCGTGGAACGGCGGCTCATCCAGGGCTGCCTCGGCATCTTCGGGCACGGCAACGTCGCCGGGATCGGGCAGGCCCTCGCCGCGCAGGGGGCCGGCACCCGGTCGGAGCTGCCGTACTACCTGGTGCGCAACGAGCAGGCCATGGTGCACACGGCGGCCGCGTACGCCAAGCAGACGGCGCGGTTGTCGACGTTCGCCTGCACCAGCTCGATCGGGCCCGGGGCCACGAACATGGTCACCGGCGCGGCCCTGGCGACCATCAACCGGCTGCCCGTGCTGCTGCTCCCGGGGGACATCTTCGCCACCCGGGCGGCCTCCCCGGTGCTGCAGGAGCTGGAGGACCCCCGCTCCTACGACGTGAGCGTCAACGACTGCTTCAAGCCGGTGAGCCGGTACTGGGACCGGATCAACCGGCCGGAGCAGCTCCCGTCCGCGCTGCTCGCCGCGATGCGCGTGCTCACCGACCCGGCGGAGACCGGCGCCGTGACGCTCGCGCTCCCGCAGGACGTGCAGGCCGAGGCGTACGACTGGCCGCCCGAGCTGTTCGAGCGGCGGGTCTGGCACATCCCCCGGCCGGTGCCCGAGCCGGCCGCGCTCGCCCGGGCCGTGGCGGCGATCCGGGAATCCCGCCGCCCGCTGATCGTCGCCGGTGGCGGGGTGCGGTACAGCGAGGCGTGGGAGCGGCTGCGTGAGTTCGCCGAGCGGTACGGCGTTCCGGTGGGGGAGACCCAGGCGGGCAAGGGCGCGCTGCCGTACGACCACCCGTGCGCGGTCGGCGGCATCGGCCACACCGGCACCGCCGCCGCGAACGCGCTCGCCCGCGAGGCCGACCTGGTGATCGGGATCGGGACCCGCTACAGCGACTTCACCACGGCCTCCCGCACGCTCTTCAACCCCGAGGCGCGGTTCGTGAACGTCAACGTGGCCGCGTTCGACGCGGCCAAGCACTCCGGGATCGCGCTCGTCGCCGACGCCCGGGCGGCCCTGGAGGCCCTGGACGACGCCCTCGCCGGCGCCTGGCGGGCCGACGAGGAGTGGACCGCCCGCGCCGCCCGGCTCGCCGCCGAGTGGCAGGCCGAGGTCGACCGGGCCTACGGCGGGGACGCGCTCTGCCAGGCGGTGGTGCTCGGCGTGGTGAACGAGATCGCGCTGCAGACCGGCGGGGTGGTGCTCAACGCGGCCGGGTCGATGCCGGGCGACCTGCACCGGCTCTGGCGCACCCGGGAGCCGGGCGGCTACCACCTCGAGTACGGGTACTCCTGCATGGGCTACGAGATCGCCGGCGGGATCGGCGTGAAGCTCGCCCAGCCGGAGCGGGAGGTGTTCGTCCTCGTCGGCGACGGCTCGTACCTGATGATGGGCCAGGAGATCGCCACCGCCGTGCAGGAGGGCGTCAAGCTCGTCATCGTCATCGTGGACAACCAGGGGTTCGCGTCGATCGGGAACCTCTCGGAGTCGGTCGGCGGGCGGCGGCTCGGCACCGCGTACCGGGCGCGCGGCGCCTCGGGCGAGCTCGACGGGAGGCGGCTCCCGGTCGACCTCGCGGCGAACGCGGCGAGCCTCGGCGCCGACGTGATCCGGGCGAGCGACCCCGGTGCGCTGCGCGCCGCGCTCACCAAGGCGGTGGAGGCGGAGCGGACCACGGTGGTGTACGTGGAGACCGTGCCGGGCTGGGTGCCGGACTCCGGCGCCTGGTGGGACGTGCCCGTGGCCGAGGTCGGCGTGCCGGAGATCCGCGAGCGGTACGAGCAGGCCAAGCGGGAGCAGCTCCCCTACGTGCGGCCCTCGGAGGGCGGCACGGCCGGCTGACGCGGCGCCGGGGACCCGGTGGCGGCGGCGCCCGCGCCGGACCGGAAGGCGCGGGCGAGCCCGGTCACCGCGGCGATGAGGGCGAGCGGGGCGGCGAACGCCACCCGGTGGCCGGCGAGATCCGCCAGCCCGCCGACGAGCGCGGCCCCGATGATGAAGCCCAGGTAGTTGAACATGTTCACCCGGGCGACGGCGATCCCGGTGCCGCCCGGGTCGAGCCGCCCGGCCGCGGAGAACACCTGCGGGGCGATCACCGATAGGCCGATCCCGGTGAGCGCGAACCCGGTGATCGCCCACACCGCGCCGGGCGCCGTGACGATCGCGGTGAACCCGGCCGCGGCGATCACGGCGCCGGCCCGGACGATCGCCACCGGGCCGAACCTGCGCACCGCGTGGTCGCCCGCCACCCGCACCGCGAACGTGGCCGCCTGGTAGGCGCCGAGCGCGAGCGGCACCAGGTACGGCTCGGCGGACACGGCCTGGTCCATGAAGACCGAGCCGAAGTTGGCGACCGCCGAGTCACCGACGTAAAGGAAGGCCATCACCAGGCAGAGCGGGAGGAGCGGCCGCCACGCCGGTGCGCCGTGCCTCGGCGGGTCGCCGGGGCCGGGTGTGCCTTGCAGGGCGGTGAGCTCGCGCTCCTCGGCGGGGCCGTACAGCCGGGTGGAGGCGACCAGGGCGAGCATCGCGGCGGGGCCGAGCACGGCCGCGATGGTGGTCCCAAGGCCGAGGCCGATCCCGGCCGCGGCGGAGGCCCACAGCGCGCTGAGCACGGCGGCCCCGCTCCACACCGCGTGGAAGCCGGTGAGGATCGGCCGGCCGTACCGGCGCTCCACCGCGACCGCCTGCATGTTCATCCCGGCGTCCACCCCGCCGAGCCCGAGGCCGAACACCGCGACCGCGGCGAGGAGCACCGCCGTGTCCGGGGCGAAGCCGGCCGCGATCGCGGCGAGGCAGATGAGGAGCTGGACGGCGCGGAGGGGGCGGCGGCTGCCGTGCCGGGCGGCGAGCGCGCCGACGAGGGCGCTTCCCGCCCCCGCGATCAGCGGCACGCACAGCAGCAGGATGGCGAGCTCCCCGTCGGTGAGGCCGTGCCGGCGCTGCAGCGCGGCCACCTGGGTGAGCAGGCCGGCGAAGGTGAGCCCCTGGACGAAGAAGACGGCGGAGGTGGCGAGCCGGGCCCGGCGGTCGCGAGGGTGGGGCACGGCGACCTCCCTAGAACATTGTTTTGCTTGGCCGCCAGGGTAGAGATCACAAGGGCCGCGGTCAATGGCCGTCCCGCCCGCGCGCCGGACGGCATACGCTCGTAGCGTGAGCAGCGAGTTCCCTGCCGGCGGATGGCTCTCCGCCTTCCTGGGGCCGCGGCGGATGGACGAGGTCGAGCCCGCCCGGTTGCGCGCATCGGACGCGGACCGCGAACGAGTGATCGCCATCCTCACCGACGCGGCCGGTGACGGCCGGCTCACCCTGGAGGAGCACACCGAGCGCATGGAGCGCGCCTACGCCGCGCGCACGCTGGGCGAGCTCGCCGAGCTCACCGCGGACCTGGTCCCCCCGGAGAAGCGGCCCTTCCTGCTCGACGACCGGCCGGTGACCGCCTTCTTCCGCAGCGAGACCCGCGGCGGGCGGTGGGTGGTCCCCACCCAGGTGCCGGTCACCGCGCTCGGCGGCAAGGTGACCATGGACCTGTGCGACGCGCTGCTCCGCTCGCGCCACGTGGTCGTGCGGCTCGCGGTGCTCATGGGGACGGTCACGCTCATCGTCCCGGAGGGCCTGCGGATCGTCACCGCCCCGGGCGCCCACATCACGTCGTTCAAGAACGAGGTACGGCCCCCGCGCGGGGCGGAGGGCTTCCCGCCGGACGGCCCGGTGATCGAGCTGGCGGGGTTCGTGTTCGGCGGGCGGGTGGTGGCCCGGTCGCCCAGGCGCCCGCGCAAGGGCCTGTTCCGGCGCGCCTGAGCGCTCCGGCGTGACGGCCCGCGGCGCTCCGCGGCCCGGCCGTACGGGCTCGCCCGCACGGCCGTGCGGCGCGCGCACCGGCGCGGCGCTGGAGCGCGCGGATGCCCGAGCGCGAGCCGTCAGGACGTCGCCTCGGAACCGTCAGAGCGTCACGCCGGAAACGTCAGGACGTCGCGCGGGACCGTCAGGGCGTCGCGCGGACCGTCAGGACCCGTCAGGGCGCGTCCGGGAGCACCGCGGCGTCGAAGTTGATCGCGCTGTACGCGCCCAGCTTCGTGAGCTGGTGCTCGCTTTCGATCTTCCGGATCGTCCCGGAGCGGCTCCGCATGACCAGCGAGTGGGTCACCGCGGCGCCGGCCTGGTAGCGGACGCCGTGCATGAGCTCGCCGTCGGTGATCCCGGTGGCGGCGAAGAACACGTCGTCCGAGCGCACGAGATCGTCCGTGGTGAGCACCTGGTCCGGGTCGAGCCCGGCGTCGAGGGCCTTGCGCCGCTCGTCCTCGTCACGCGGCCAGAGCTTGCCCTGGATGACCCCGCCCATGCACTTCATCGCGCAGGCCGCGATGATGCCCTCCGGGGTGCCGCCGATGCCGAGCATGAGGTCGACGCCGGTCCCGTTCCTGGCGGCCATGATCGCACCGGCCACGTCGCCGTCCGTGATGAACTTGATCCGCGCCCCGGTCTCCCGGATCTCGCGGACGATGGTCTCGTGCCGCGGCCGGTCGAGGATCACCACGGTCACGTCGGACGGCTTCACGCCCTTCGCCTTGGCCACGGCCTTGATGTTGTGGGCGACCGGCGCCTCGATGTCCACCTTGTCGGCCGCCTGCCTGCCGGTCACCAGCTTCTGCATATAGAAAACGGCGGACGGGTCGAACATCGAGCCCCGTTCCGCCAGCGCGATCACCGAGATCGCGTTGTTCATGCCCATGGCACACAAGCGGGTACCGTCGATGGGGTCGACCGCCACGTCGCATTCCGGACCGGTGCCGTCGCCGACCACCTCGCCGTTGTACAGCATCGGGGCGTGGTCTTTCTCACCCTCCCCGATCACCACCACGCCGCGCATCGACACGGTGTTGATCAGCTGGCGCATGGCGTTCACCGCCGCGGCGTCCGCGCCGTTCTTGTCCCCGCGGCCCACCCAGCGTGCCGCGGCCATCGCGGCGGCCTCGGTCACCCTGACCAGCTCAAGGGCGAGGTTGCGGTCGGGAGCGCTTCCGGTCGCGAGAGCGGCTGGCACGTGATCAGACATATCTCCCCTTACGGTAAGAATCCCCTCGTTAGCAGATCGTAAGTTCTCTGACCGCCTCTTGTCTGATTGGTCTGAACCTGTTGCAGCAGGTCAGAGGCCATTACGAGCCGGCGGGGCCCACGGGACGCGCCATGGGGATATCGTCGCGGTCATGAGCACCGACACCCAGCGAACGGTCGGAGTCCGCACGTCGGAGCGCGGCGCCGCCACCCGCAGCGCCCTGCTCACCGCGGCGAAGGAGGTCTTCATCACCCGGGGGTTCGCCGAGGCCGGGGTGACCGAGGTGGTGTCCCGGGCCGGCGCCAGCGTCGGCAGCCTCTACCACCACTTCTCCAGCAAGGCGGACCTCTACCTGGCGCTGTTCGAGGAGTTCCAGGCCCGGCAGACCCAGCGGTCGAAGCGGGCCATCAAGGAGGCGCGAGCCGCGGGACGGACCGACCCGATGTCGCTGTTCCTCGCCGGGGCGCGGGCCTACCTCGAGGGGTGTCTCGACGAGCGCGACCTCGCCGCGCTCTTCCTCCACGGGGACACCCCGCCCGGCTTCGAGGTCACCCTGCGCGATCACCTGCGCCAGTGGACGAGGCGGACCGCCGCCCTCTTCGCCGACGAGGACGAGCTCGTCGTGGTGCTGACCGGTGCGCTCGCCGCGGTCGTGCAGGAGGTCACCCACCAGGAGAACCCGGAGGCCGCCCGGGCGATGGCGGAGCGTGCGCTGCGGATCATCGAGGTCATGGGCAGGTCGGTGGCCTCCGGGCATCAGGAGGCGGCGAACCTGTCCTGCTGACCCGACGGCATAGCCGCGAGCAGCGGCGACCGAGACTCCGCCGCGCGGAACGGTGCGGCGACCCCGGCAGGGCTCCACCGGGGCCGGGACCGGTTCCGGCAGCGGGTAGGCTCCTTTGACGTGCGAGGAGTGACCCAGGGCATCGCAGGTTATGTGTGGGCGATGCTCGTCTGCGTCGGCGTCGCGTTGCTGCTGCACGCCTGCATGCCGCAGGGCCGTGGCGAGCACATCCCCCGGGTGAACTACTCCATCGACAAGGCCAACGCCGCCGCCGCAGCGCCGTACGAGATCGTGGCGCCCAGCCATGAGCCGCCCGAGTGGGTGCCGACCAGCTCCAACCTGACCCGCAACGGGAGCACGGTCACCTGGCGGCTGGGCTTCGCCACCGCCAAGCGGCAGCACGCCATGGTCGCGCAGAGCAACGAGCAGCCGCCCGAGGTGTTCGCCAACCGCATGGCCAACACCGACAAGGTGAGCGGCAGCCGGCAGATCAACGGCGTCACCTGGCAGGAGCGGGTGCGCGAGGACAAGAACCAGCGGTCCCTGGTGCGTATCTCCCCGGAGCACGCGGTCGTGGTCACCGGCACCGCCGACTGGGACGAGCTCACCGCCCTGGCCCAGATCCTGACCCCGGTGCCCAAGACGTCCCCGGCGCCCTCCACGTCCGCGCCGGCCGCCACCCCCTCGGCCACGGCGTCCACGCCCACCGGCTGATCCGGGGACGGGTCCCGAGCCGGCGACGGCCCTCGGCTCCCAGAGCGGATGACGGCCCCTCCCCGGGGCCGGTGACGGCCGCCGGTTCCTAGAACAGGTGCCGGCGCGCACTCCCGGGCCGGCGACGGCCACCGGATCAGAGGCGGGCCCCCAACCGGAGCAAGGGCTCGCCGGGCAGAGGCGCACCGGGGCTCAGCAGGATCAGAAGGGCGTCTCGCCGTTGCCGTCCGGCTGAGGCTCCTCGCGCTGCGCCATCGCCATCGCGAGCTTCGCGCGCGCCCCTTGGAGCCACTCCTCGCAGATCGCGGCGAGCCGTTCGCCCCGCTCCCACAGCTCGAGCGACTCCTCCAGGGTGAGCCCGCCGGCCTCCAGGCGGCGCACCACCTCGATGAGCTGCTCCCGGGCCTCTTCGTACGACGGTCGGTCCTTCTCCTCAGCCACGCCCCTCACGATAGGCGCCGGAACCGACAGCGTGCCGTGCCGTACGCCGGCCGCGCCGGCCGTGGCGAACGTGAAACGGCGAAATTGTCGTCACTGTGCAGACTCATGGCCATGTGCGGGTGAGGTGAGGAAATACCACCCACCGGGGCTGTCATGTGCGGCATCACCGGCTGGGTGGACCACGGGCGCGATCTCCGGCGGGAGCGGGAGACCGTGCAGGCCATGACCGAGACCATGGCCTGCCGGGGACCCGACGACGAGGGCGTGTGGCTCGCCCCGCACGCCGCGCTCGGCCACCGCCGGCTCGCCGTCATCGACATCGAGGGCGGCCGCCAGCCGATGGTCGCGGAGCGGGACGGCCGCCCGATCGCGGTGCTCGTCTACAGCGGCGAGGTGTACAACTACCGCGAGCTGCGCGACGAGCTCACCCGGCTCGGCCACCGCTTCCGCACCCGGAGCGACACCGAGGTCGTCCTCGAGGCGTACCTGGAGTGGGGCCCGGACCTCGCCACCCGCCTCAACGGCATGTACGCGTTCGCCATCTGGGACATCCCGCGGCAGGAGCTCCTGCTCGTCCGGGACCGGATGGGCATCAAGCCGCTCTACTACTTCCCGACGCCCGACGGGGTGCTGTTCGGCTCCGAACCCAAGGCGATCCTCGCCAACCCGCTCGCCGAACCGGTCCTCGACCTCGACGGGCTCCGGGAGCTGCTCGCCGTGGTGAAGACCCCGGGGCACGGGATCTTCCGCGGCATGCACGAGGTCCTCCCCGGCTCGCTGGTCACCGTGGGCCGCACCGGGGTGCGCACCCACCGGTACTGGCGCCTGGAGGCCCGGGAGCACCGCGACGACCTGGACACCACCGTCCGCACCGTGCGCGAGCTGTTGGAGGACATCATCGCCCGCCAGCTCATCGCGGACGTGCCGCTCTGCACGCTGCTCTCCGGCGGCCTCGACTCCAGCGCGGTCACCGCGCTCGCCGCCCGCCTCTCCGGGGAACGGGGTAAGGTCCGCTCGTTCGCGGTCGACTTCGTGGGGTACGCCGAGCACTTCCGGCCGGATGCGATGCGCGACACCCCGGACGCCCCGTTCGTCCACGAGGTCGTACGGCACGCCGGCACCTGTCACACCGACATCGTGCTGAGCTCGGCCGAGCTCATGGACCCCCGGGCGCGGGCCGCGGTGCTCCGGGCCCGCGACCTGCCGGTCGGCACCGGAGACCTGGACACGTCGCTCTACCTGCTCTTCGCCGCCATCCGGCGGCACTCCACCGTCGCCCTCTCCGGGGAGTCGGCCGACGAGGTGTTCGGCGGGTACCGGTGGTTCCACGACCCCCGCGCCGTCGGCGCGGAGACCTTCCCCTGGCTCGCGCTCCCCGAGCTCAGGCGGCAGTGGGACTGGGGCGCCTTCCTCGACGACGGGCTGCTCCGCGCCCTCGACATCGCCGCCTATCAGCGCGATGAATACCGCACCGCCCTGGCCGAGGTGCCCGTGCTCCCCGGCGAGCACGGCGTGCAGCGGCGGATGCGGGAGCTGAGCCACCTCCACCTCACCCGGTTCCTGCAGCTCCTGCTCGACCGCAAGGACCGGATGAGCATGGCCGTCGGCCTCGAGGTGCGGGTGCCGTTCTGCGACCACCGGCTCGTCGAGTACGTGTTCAACGCCCCGTGGTCGATGAAGACCTTCGACCACCGGGAGAAGAGCCTGCTGCGCGCCGCCGTGGCAGATCTGCTGCCGCGCTCGGTGCTCGAGCGCGGCAAGGTGCCCTACCCCTCGATCCAGGATCCCGGCTACGAACACCGGCTGCGCGAGCGGGCGGCCGAGCTGCTCGCGGAGGGGAGCTTCCCGGCGGAGCCGTTCGTGGACGTGGCGAAGATCCGGCGGGTGCTCGGCGAGCGCCCGGCCGGGAACGGCGCCCGGGCGCCGCTGGAGTGGTTCCTGCAGTTCAACGCCTGGCTCGGCCGCTACCGGGCGCGCGTCCTGCTCTGACCGTCCCCATGGGCCGGGCCGATCCGGCGACCCGGCCTTCCATCGCGGCCACCGCTCCGGACCGTTCCCCGCGGGCCGGGCCGATCCCGCGCCGGTGCCGCGGGCGGGGCCTGCTCAGGCCGTCCCCTGGCCGATCACTCCTGCTCCGGCGTGAACACCGCGTGCGCGCCGCGGCCGGCCCGAGGGGAGCGCCACGGCGACTCCGGAGGCGAGCACGGCGGCCTCGGGGCGAGAGCCTTGCCTCACCCCTGATCCGAGGCGATCACCGTGACGCGGTCGTCGGAGAACCGGACGCTGAGCTCGTCGCCCGGGCGCACCTCCCCGGCCAGCCGTACCACCTCACCGGACGGGCGCTGGACGATCGCGTAGCCGCGCTGCAGGGTCGCGGCGGGCGAGAGCGCCACCAGGCGGGCGCGCAGGTGCTCGAGCGAGTCGGCCGCGCGGTCGAGCATGCCGGCCAGGCAGCGCCGGGAGCGGTCGCGCAGCGAGTCGATCTGCTCGGCCCGCCGGTCGATCTCCCGGAGCGGGTCGGCGAGGGACGGCCGGGAGCGCACCGCCTCGAGCCACGCGCTCTCCCGGGCGATCCACCCGCCGATGACCCGGCGGCCCCGCTCCCTGAGCTGGTGGATCAGGGCGAGCTCCTCACCGACGTCCGGCACGACCTTCTTGGCGGCGTCGGTCGGCGTGGAGGCCCGCAGGTCGGCGACGAGGTCGAGCAACGGGGTGTCCTGCTCGTGGCCGATCGCGCTCACCACCGGGGTACGGCAGGCCGCGACCGCGCGGACCAGGGCCTCGTCGGAGAACGGCAGCAGGTCCTCGAGCGAGCCGCCGCCCCGCGCGATGATGATCACATCGATCCCCGGGTCGGCGTCGAGCTTGCGCAGCGCCTCGATGATCTCCGCCACCGCGTACGGCCCCTGCACGGCCACCGGCTCCACCGTGAAGCGGACGGCGGGCCAGCGCCGCCGGGCGTTCTCCAGCACGTCCCGCTCGGCCGCGGAGCCCCGCCCGCAGATCAGCCCGATGTTCCGCGGCAGGAACGGCAGGCGGCGCTTGCGCTCCACGTTGAACAGCCCCTCGGCGGCGAGCGTCTGGCGCAGCCGCTCCAGGCGGGCCAGCAGCTCCCCGATGCCCACCGGCCGGATCTCGAGGGCGGTGAAGGCGAACGATCCCTTGTTGACGTAGAAGTCCGCCTTGACGTGCATGACCACCCGCGCCCCGTCCACGGGCCGCGGCACCGTCGCCTCGTAGACGGAACGGGAGCAGAGGACCCGCGCCGAGACGTTCGCCACCGGGTCGCGCAGGGTCAGGAACACCGTGCCGCCCCGGGCGGTGAGCTCGGTGATCTGCCCCTCCACCCACACGGTGCCGAGCCGGCCGATCCACTGGGCCACCATCTGCAGCACCGACCGGATCGGCAACGGTGACTCGGGGGACGTCTTCGCGGTCACGTGCCCTCCTCGCTCGACGCTCGCGGCCCGCCCGGGGGCGGGTCACCCCCGGAGGCTAACCGCTCGCCCCGACGATTCCGGGCCCGTCAGCCCTGGGCGCGCAGCTTCGCCAGGCGGCGTTCGAACATGCCGACCACGTCGGGCCGGTTCGCGTGCGCCCGCTCGTAGTCGAGGAACGCCTGCACCTGCTCGGCCGTGGTGCCGCGCAGCCGCGCGCGCAGTGAGGGGAGCGACATCTCGCTGAAGCGGGGGAACGGCTCGGCCACCTCCGCGGCGGGGGCCGGTGCGGCGCCCTCGGCCGGTGCCTCGGCCTTCCCGGCCGGCGCGGGCCGCTCAGCCTCGGGCTCGGGCGCGGCGGCGGCCGGCTCCTCGGCGGGCCGCTCCTCCGCAGGGCGCTCCTCGGCGGCGGTGGGACGCTCCTCGGCCACCCGCTCCTCGGCCGGGCGCTCCTTCGGCGGCGCCACGGTCACCGTCGGCGTCTCCGGGCGAGGCTCCTTGGGCTGCGACGGCGGCGGAGCGAAGATCACCGGCTCCCGGCGGGCCGCCTTGGGCTCCTCCGCCTCCGGTGCGGCCGGCTCGGTCTCGGCCGGCCGGACGCCGTCCGGGCTCTCACCGGTGAAGCGCTTGAGCTGGGACTTGACCCCGTCACCGAACTGCAGCGCCCGCCCGACGGCCACGAGGACGGCCTGGAGTACGAGAACCGGCAGATCCTTCGCCTTCTCCAGCAGCCGCTCGCGGTTCTCCATTGCGTCGCGGACCTGCTTGGCTATGTCTCTGAGGACGGACATCGCGGCTCCTGGGGCAGAAGATCGGTTTCGCACATCCAGTGTCGCAAGACCATGGTCAAGAGGCGGGTGACGCTCCCCATAGCATAGGAACCCATACCATTAGGACCATGGAGTCACCGAGCCCCGCACCCCGCCGTGTCCTCCTCGCCAAGCCGCGGGGGTACTGCGCCGGGGTGGATCGGGCGGTGCAGACGGTCGAACTGGCCCTCGACCGCTACGGCGCCCCCATCTACGTGCGCAAGCAGATCGTGCACAACACCCACGTGGTGAAGCGTCTCGAGGAGCGGGGCGCCATCTTCGTCGACGAGCTCGACGAGGTCCCCGACGGCGCCATCGTGATCTTCTCGGCCCACGGGGTGGCGCCCACCGTCCACCAGGAGGCCGCCGCGCGCGGGCTGAAGACGATCGACGCCACGTGCCCGCTCGTCACCAAGGTCCACAACGAGGCCAAGCGGTTCGCGGCGAAGGACTACGACATCCTGCTCATCGGCCACGCCGGCCATGAGGAGGTCGAGGGCACCACGGGTGAGGCCCCGGACCACATCCGGCTCGTGGACGGGCTCGACGGCGTGGACAAGGTCCAGGTCCGCAACCCGGACAAGGTGGTCTGGCTCTCCCAGACCACGCTCTCCGTCGACGAGACCAAGGAGACCGTCGCCCGGCTCCGCGAGCGGTTCCCGAACCTGATCGACCCGCCGAGCGACGACATCTGCTACGCCACCTCGAACCGGCAGGCCGCGGTCAAGCGGATCGCCCCGCAGTGCGAGCTGGTCCTCGTGGTGGGCTCCGCCAACTCCTCCAACTCCAAGCGCCTGGTCGAGGTGGCCAAGGCCTACGGGGCCAAGGCCGCCCACCTCGTCGACGACGCCTCCTACATCCGCGAGGAGTGGCTGGAGGGCGTGACCACGGTCGGTCTCACCAGCGGCGCCTCGGTCCCCGAGGAGCTGGTCCAGGGCGTGCTCAAGCGGCTCGCCGAGAGCGGCTTCACCGACGTCGAGGAGGTCGAGGCGGTCGAGGAGCACATGCGCTTCGCCCTCCCGTACGAGCTGCGCCGCGACCTGCGCGCGGTGGCCAAGTAGGCGCCGGCGACGCGCGGATCCCCGACGGGCGGCGGTATCCCGGTCGGCGACCTGAAGTCCGGCGGCCGGTCGGCATCCCGGCGGGCGCCGGGATCGGACGGTGCCGTTCCCGGTCACCATCGACGGTGCCGACCTCCGGGCCGCCGCGGACCGATGTGGGGGAGTCGGTTTTCGGCCGGCCTCATGGCGCGGTACGAGCGGCACGACTGCCCGCCATACCCGTCCGCGGCCGTCGGCGACCGTGCCATGTATGGCCGGCATCGCCGGCGCCGCGTACGGCCCACGGACCGGCCGGCGTGACCCGCTCAGTCCTCGATCGCCCTGCCGTACAGGCGCGGCTCGAAGTAGCCCTCGGGCTCCGGGTCGAAACCCCTCCGCCGGTTCCGGCGGCGCGGCCCGCGCCGCTTCCCGGCCCCGGGCCGGTTCGCGCCGCGGCTCAGCTCCCGGCGCAGCTCCCGCACGTTGGCCGGAAGACCGCGCGGCCAGGCGAGGACGAGGGTGAGCGCCGAGCCGAGGAAGAGCCAGGGCGCGGCCGAGGAGAGCGTGGTAAACAGCCCGAGGCCGAGCGCCTGGAGCATCGAGCCCGAGCCGAGCGCCCGGATGAACTCCACGAACAGGGCGGCGCAGAAGAACACCAGCGGGGGCGTGACCGCGAGCGCGAGCAGGTCGCGGCGGTGGACCAGCAGCACCACGGTGACGCAGCCGATGACGAACACCGGGCCGGGGGCGAGGAACTGGCCGAGCAGCGAGATCATGAAGAGCACGACGACCGCCCCGCGGGCCGTGAGCCTGAGCCGTGGCTGATCGGTGCCTGTCATCGAGCCCCCTTAGGCCGAGTCGCGGGTCAATTTACCGTTCTGGCGGGACAGGGGCGGGGAGATTACGCTCTCTTCACCTTCGTCAAGCGCGGGTAGCGCGGCGTCGCCGGCCTCGGGGGGCACGACCTGCCGCGGCGCCTGGTCCACCTGGGCCGGCGCCTCGAGCGGGCCGTCGGTGAGCCCGAGCTCGTGCAGCCGCCGCGCGCTCACCAGTAACCGGCTCTCCAGCGACCCGACCGTCCGGTTGTACGCGGTCACCGCCCGCCCCAGCGCCCTGCCGAGCTCGTCGAGGTGCCGGGCGAGCCGGCCGAGCCGCTCGTACAGCTCCTTGCCGAGCCGGAGGACCGTCTTGGCGTGCTCGCTGATCGCCTCCTGCTGCCAGGCGTACTGGGCGGTGCGCAGCATCGTGATCAGCGTGGTGGGGGTGGCGATGTGCACCCGCTTGCGCATGGCGTACTCGAGCAGCTCGGGGTCGCGCTCCAGCGCGGGGGCGAGGAAGGCCTCCCCGGGGATGAACAGCACCACGAACTCCGGCGCCGGGTCGAACGCCTGCCAGTACGCCTTGGCGGCGAGCCGGTCGACGTGCTCGCGCAGGTGGCGGGCGTGCGCGTCGAGCCGGGCGGCGGCCACGTCCGGGTCGGCGGCCTGGGCCGCCTCCAGGTAGGCGCTGAGCGGGACCTTCGCGTCGACGACGATGTTCTTGCCGCCGCTGAGCCGTACCACCATGTCCGGGCGGACCGCACCGTCCCCGGTGGCCGCGCCGGCCTGCTCGTCGAAGTCGCAGAACCGGGCCATCCCGGCGAGCTCCGCCACCCGGCGGAGCTGGAGCTCGCCCCACCGGCCGCGCGCCTCGGGCCGCTGCAACGCCCGGACCAGCGCGGCCGTCTGGGCCTTGAGCTCCTCCGAGCTGCGCCGGACGAGCTCGATCTGCGTGGTCAGCTCGGCGCGCGCCGCCCGGGCGCCGGCCTCGCTCTCCCGCAGCCGGCTCTCGACCTTGGCGAGCGTCTCCTTGATCGGGGTGATCAGCGTCTCGACCGCCTGGCGGCGCTGCTCGAGGTCCCCGGCCACCTCCGCCCGCGTGGTGTTCAGCCTGCTCTCGGCGAGCTCGAGGAAGCGCCGGTTGCTCGCGTCGAGCACCTGGGCGGAGATCGCCTGGAAGCGCTCGGTGAGCTGGGACTCCACGTAGGCCGCCTTCTCCTCGGCGGCGCGCCGCCGCGCCTCCGCCTCCGCGATCCGGGCGGCGACCTCGGCCGCCGCGCCGGCCGTGCGCGCCCGGGCGAGCGCGGCGCCGATGACCAGCCCGGCGGCGAGCCCGATGGCGAGCCCGAGCAGCAAAGCCATGACGTCCACGGATTCGTATGATTTCAGCCAACCGGCGGCCCTGCCGGGAGGCGCGCGCAGGCGGCGCGGTACGGGCGAGGATCGCGGGTGCCGATGCCCTCGCCGGGCGGCCGTGCCGTACCGGATCAGGGGCCCGCTCCGGCCGGTCCGGGGCCCGCCGGCGGGTGGCCGTGGTCCGGCATGCGCTCGGCAGCCCGTAGACTCGGCCTACGTGAGCTTGAGCATCGGCATCGTCGGCCTGCCCAACGTCGGAAAGTCCACGCTGTTCAACGCGCTGACCAAGAGCGCAAAGGCTCTGGCGGCGAATTACCCGTTCGCCACGATCGAGCCCAATGTGGGCATCGTCGGCGTGCCGGATCCACGGCTGGAGAAGCTGGCCGAGATGTTCGGCTCGGCCCGCATCGTCCCGGCGAAGGTGGAGTTCGTGGACATCGCCGGCCTGGTCCGGGGCGCGTCCGTGGGACAGGGCCGGGGCAACCAGTTCCTCGCCCACATCCGGGAGACCGACGCCATCTGCCAGGTCATCCGGGTCTTCAACGACCCCGACGTCACCCACGTGGACGGGGACATCTCCCCGCAGCGGGACATCGAGACGATCAACACCGAGCTGATCCTCGCCGACCTGCAGACCATCGAGAAGGTGCTGCCGCGCCTCAGGAAGGAGGCCACGCACCTCAAGGAGCGCAAGGCCGTGCTCGAGGCGGTCGAGGCGGCCGCGAAGCTGCTCGACGGCGGCACCACGCTGTACGCGGGGGCGAAGAGCGCCGGGATCGACCTCGCCGACCTGCGCGAGTTCCACCTGCTCACCGCGAAGCCGTTCCTGTACGTGTTCAACGCCTCCATGGACCAGCTCAGCGACGAGGAGCTGAAGGCGCGCCTGTCGGAGCTGGTCGCCCCGGCCGAGGCCGTGTTCCTCGACGCCAAGCTCGAGGCGGAGCTGGTGGAGCTGCCCGAGGAGGACGCGGCCGAGCTGCTCCGCTCCGTCGGCCAGGAGGAGTCCGGCCTGGCGCAGCTCGCCAGGGTCGGCTTCCACACCCTCGGCCTGCAGACCTTCCTCACCGCCGGGCCCAAGGAGGCGCGCGCCTGGACGATCCGCAAGGGCGCGACCGCTCCGGAGGCGGCTGGTGTCATCCACAGCGACTTCCAGCGCGGCTTCATCAAGGCCGAGATCGTCTCGTACGACGACCTGATCGAGGCCGGTTCGATGGCCGCGGCGCGCGCGGCGGGCAAGGTCCGGATGGAGGGCAAGGACTACGTCATGCAGGACGGTGACGTGGTCGAGTTCCGGTTCAACGTCTGAGCGCTCGCACCGCTGAGCGGTCACCTCTGAGCGGTCGCGCGGCCTGACGGGCTCGCCCCCGGCTGCCGTCCCTCCGGCGGTCTTTTCGCGGATGATCATCGCCCGGGCGTCTCGGGTCTTCTCGCGAGCCGCTGGGACTGCGTGTCCACCGTGCTGCCGGGGATGCCGAAGGCGCCGGCGTCCGGCCGGCCCGGCGCCTCCACCGGCCAGAACGACGCCGCGGTCACGTGCTGGGCCGCAGCCGTCCTCCGGACCGGGATCCCCGGGACGTCCCGGCCGCCGGGGCGATGCCGGCATGCGGCCGTCCTCTCTGCGCGGCCGGAGCCGGTCGATGCCGTGCTGTGCACGGGGTCGATGCCGTGGCTGCGCGCGGGCTCTCGCGTGCCGGAGGCCGTGCCCTGTGCCGCCATCCGGTGCGCCGTCCGCAAAGGTCAGGGGCGGGCGGCGCCGCCGTGGGGCCGCGTGCGCGTCCGCCCCGTCATCTCCGATCGGAGGGCGCCCGACCGCGCGCGGCCGCGGCCGGCACGGTCATCACGCTCACCCGGCACGGTCATCGCGCTCACGTGGTGCGCCACCACGTCGTGGAGCTCCGGGTGATGCGCGAGCGCTCCTCGGCGGTATGCCCGGTGCAACCCTCGCGCGCCCCGATGGGCCGGCCGCGGACGGCGCCGTGCCGTCAGCGCGAGCACCCCTCGCGCGCCCGGATGAGCCGCGGGCCGGTCCGCGGGCTCCCGCGGTGGCCGGTCTCTCCCCGGGGGCCACCGCCCTCACCTCGTCCTTTCCGCCTGATCCCGGCCATTCGGCGCGCCGCGTGCGATACGCCTCGCGGAAACATGCACGCCGTGGCGGGCTCGGCGGCGGGCCGATCCGGCCGGGAAGAAAAGCGCGAATACCGGATGACCGGCATGCGGTGCACGTGCCGGCACGGAACCGTGAGCGGGCGATTACCGGAGCGCCGGCCGATGGAACCGGTTATCGGGTCACTGGGATATCACCCTTCGCGCCATTCCCCCGTCTCTGGGCTGATTAAACCGCAATTGAACGGCCATTTCCTGGGAAAGAACCCTCGCGGAAACCGTGGGAAACCCGATAGGGGATGAAAGGTGTCTTCAGTGGTGTGGCCGTCCCGGGCGGGTGGTGATGCCCGGTCGCCGGTGGCCCTGATGCAGGCCGCGCACTGCGATCGCGCTGCCGCCTCGCGCGGCGCGGCGGTACGGCTCGCCGGGCGCGTACGGCCGGGCACCAGGCCGCCCACCGGGACGGGCGCCGGAGGCATGGCCGAGGAGACCGCGCCCACCGGAGGCCCGGCCGTGCCGGCCCGCGGTACACCGCGCTCCCGTGCCGGGCCGTACGGCATCGCCGTACCGGACGCCCGCGCGGCGGACGGCGGCACGGCCCGGTGACGGGGAGCGCCACGGCGCGGCATCAGAGGCGGCCCATCAGGGCGAACGCCGCAGGTCGCGCACCCGAGGAGCCTGCAGCAGGGATGGCGCGCGCCGCCCGTACGGCACCCGGACGGAACGCCGGGATAGCAATACATGGCGGTGGGGTAATCCGAGAACGCCCTGGCCAGGCGCAACGCGCTTTTCCGCCGGAGTGGATAGGAGTGGGCCGTCTCAACGGCATCTAGACCTGGTTTGCTCGCTCACGGCGATGCTTGCACCATGGGCGTGGCTTACCTGGAAGAATTGACCAGACGGCTAGAGTGAATAATTCGATACGGCTAACCGGATCGAGAGTGAGACACCGCGCCGGCAAGGGGGAAAGGCGCGAGCGGAGGCGTGATGACTCGCAGGTCAACGGTCCAGCAGAATCCGCGGCGGATCGCTGGCGACCCCGAGTCGTATCCTCCCGACGCCGCTGATCGGGGGGACGCCGCGCACGGCGCCTCGTTCCGGCGCTCCGGCGGTTGGAGCGGCGGTGGAGGGCGCTGGCTGGTCTGGATCGGCCGCGCCATCCTGTGGGCCCTGATCATAGTGATCGTCGTCAACGGGGTGCGGGCGCCGTTCGAGCGGATGCGCGGGGACGCCGGGGCTCCCGCGACCTCGGCCACGCCGAGCGATCTCGGGTTCCCGGTCACCCAGGGGGCGGCGTTCGCCATTCAGTTCGCCGCGGTCTACCTCAACTACGACGCGGCCAACCCGCAGCAGCGCGCGGAGCGGCTGCGGCCGTTCCTCCCCGAAGGCGCGGACGCCCAGTTCGGCTGGAACGGGTACGGGCGGATGTCGGCGGGCGCCCTCCAGTTCGCCGGCATCGAGGTGACCGACGCCAACAACGCCCGGGTGACCGTGATGTACCAGTCGGGCGGCACCCGGGGCCTGCTCTCCGTGCCGATCTACCACGACGGGGGCAGGTTCGTGGTCTCGGGCCGGCCGGCGATGCTCCCGGCCTCGGGCCCGGCGGGGCTGCCGCAGCTCCCGGAGCCGGACCGCGACTCGGCCGCCGAGGCGGAGCTCCGCCCGCAGCTCGAGGGGTTCTTCAAGGCGTACGCCGCAGGCGACCAGGTCGACCTTCAGCGGTACGTGGTGAACGGGGCCCCGATCGAGGGGTTCGGCGGCGGGATCACGCTCGCCCAGCTCAAGGACGTCATCGTGCCGCCCGGCCCGGAGGACAGCAGGGTGGTCACCGCCGTCGTCGTGTGGGCCGTCGAGTCGCAGGCGACGCCCGCCCCGAGCGCCACCCCCGGCGACCCGGTCACGGAGCCCGCGAGCCTGGAGCAGGCCTACCGGCTCACCATGGAGAAGCAGGGTGGCAAGTGGTTCGTCAAGGACATCCAAGGTGCGCATCGGTCCGCGGGGTAGCGCATGCTCGATCATGACATCGCTGTTCCACTCCCCCGGGAGGGCGAGAATTGATTCTGCAAACGCTGGTGGACGGCCTCATTGACCTGGCCGCGCCCACGTCACCCCCGCCGACCCCCGGTATCGACACCGAGGGCCTCGCCGACTTCCTGCGGAGGTTCTTCGCCCCGCTCTTCCTCGCCGTCGTCTCCGTGGTGGCCATCTTCTTCCTCTTCACCCGCGAGATCACGAAGTTCGTGCAGTTCATCCTGCTCGCGATCGGGATCGGCGTGATCTTTTACGTGCCGAACATCATCGAGGTGACGGCGAAGGCCATCGCGACCGCGCTGGGCATCAAGTGATCACGCGGAGGGGAGAGTCGGGTGGACCTACCTACGTACACCAACATCTGGCGGATCGAGAAGCGGCTGTACAAGCTGTACGACCTCCGGCTCCCCATGCCGCTTCCGATCGTCTGGATCGGGGTGTTCGTGGGTGTCTCGGTCCCCTGGTGGCTCCTCCTCTGGCTGGTCGGGCTGCCGTTCGACGCGCCGTGGCACGTGGTGTACCTGGTGCCGCCCGGCGTCCTGACCTGGCTCTCCACCCGGCCGGTGATCGAGAGCAAGCGCCTGACCGAGCTGCTCCAGTCCCAGCTCCGCTACCTGGTGGAGCCTCGGACGTGGTGCCGGATGGCCCCGAAGCGGGAGCCCGACGAGATCGCGTTCACCGTGCGGGTCTGGCGCTCCCGCGCCCAGGTCGCGGCCCGGGGCGCCGTGCGGGCCCCGCTGCTCCGGCGCGACGCCCTGCCCGCGCGGGCGCTCCTCCAGGGCGCCGCGGCCGTACCGCTCGCCGAGCCCGTCACCGTGGACCAGGTACGGCACGCCGGGGACGCCCCGCACCGGGCGGCCGGTGACCGGACCGCCGAAGAGCAGGCGACGGTGGCGGACGTCCGGCCGGCCCCGCGCCGGGCGGCCGGGCGGACCGCGGACGCGGCCCCGCCGCTGCCGCTCCCGGTGGCGTCACCGTCCCGCTCGGGAGAGCCCTCCGCGCCGGAGGAGCGGGAGGCNGGGGCTGCGGAGCCGGTGGAGACGGGCGCCNCCCGGCCCGCCGTCGTCGCCTTGGCTCGGCAGGCCACCGCGCCGGCCGGCGATGCGGCCGGGGCTCCCGCGGAGGCGCGGACGGACGCCGCAGCGGCCGCGCTCTCCTCCCGGGCTCCGGACACCGGACCGGCCGAGGTCGCGGCGCCGCCTCAGGCGGAGCAGGCCCCCGCACCGGTGGAGCCGGCCGCCCCGTCTCCGGCACGGGCGCATGCGGAGGCCGCCGAGCCCGCGCCACCGCCGGCGCCGTCCGTGGCCGAGGACGCGCCGAGCTCCCCGGACGAGGACGCGCCGAGCTCCCCGGACGAGGACGCGCCGAGCTCCCCGGACGAGGACGCGCCGAGCTCCCCGGACGAGGACGTCCCGAGCCGGAAGGCCGCGTTCCTGGGCGCCGAGACCATCCGCCGGCTGCGCAGGCTGGCCGCGAGCGCCGAATCCCCGCGGGGGAAGGCAGGCCGGGAGCGGACCCACCGGACCGGCGCCGCCGACGCGGAGCCGGCCCCGCACCCCGCACCGACGGCATCGGACCCAGCGCCAAGGGATGCCGAGCGGACGGTCATCCCGCTCCGCGCCGCGAGCACCGCGGACGACCGGGCGGATCTCGGGAGCACGCCCGGTCCCGCCGAGGAGCGGCGCGGCGAGACGGCCCGCGGGGACGAGCACACCCGCCCCGGCGGCGAGCCGGCCCACCGCGATGACGCGCGCCACGGCGACGAGCAGGCCCACCCCGGCGACGGCGAGCGGCCCCACCGGGCCGATGCCCGCCCCGAGGCGGAGCGGGCCCGGCCCGCCGAACCGGCCGCCCGGTCCGATCCCGAGCCCACCGATCCCGCCCGGCCGGAACCGGAGGACACCGCCGCCCAGGACGCGGGCGACGACGCGGCCGAGTGGCGGAGGAAGGCCTGGGAGCAGCACCGGAAGGGCCGCCCGCCCCGGCCCTACCCGCCGCCTGCGCCCCGCCCCGGGGCACAGGAGCGGCAGGGCCGGCCGCGCCCGCTCGGGCCGCAGGACTCCCCGGCCCGCCGCCCGGCCTCCGGCACCGCTCCGCACCGCGGCCCCGGCTCCGCTGAACCCCGGGAGCCCGCACCCGGGGTGACGATCCGGGCGGTCACCGACCCCGTCACGCCCGGCGGCCCGCCGGGCCTGGTCGCCCAGGGCCGGGGCTCCGCCGAGGAGCCGGTCCGGCTCCGCCGGGTGGAGGCGGTCGTGGGGCGCGGCTCCTCGGGCGGCTGGCGGCGGCTCGCCCAGGTGGTCGTGGGCGGGAGCCGTACCGACACGATGGAGCTCGACATCGAGCGGGCCCGCACCCCGCTCACCGAGAGCCGGCGGATCATGGTGCTGGGCTGCGCGGGAGGCGCCGGGCAGACGACCACCGCGCTCATGCTCGGGCACACGCTCGCCCGCTACCGCGACGACCGGGTGGTCGCCCTCGACGCGAACAGCGGTGAGGAGACGCTCACCAGCAAGATCGCGGCCGAGTCGCCGGAGACGCTCACCTCCCTGCTGAAGAGCTCGGAGACGGTCACCGGCTACCTCGGCATCCGGGCGTTCACCAGCCGGTGCGAGTCCGGGCTGGAGGTGGTGGGCGCCGACCCGGACGTGCACGCGCCGCAGCGCCTCGCCGACCTCTCCTTCCTCGCCGACTGGCGGCGCACGCTCGCCGTGCTCGACCGGCACTACCGGATCACCGTGATCGACCCGGCGGCCGCGGTCGCCGGGCGGCTCCTGCCGTACGTCGACCAGCTCGTGCTGGTCGCCCCGGCGAGCGAGGACGCGGCGAACGCGGTCGCGATGACCTTCGAGTGGCTCGACGGGCACGGCTGCGCGGAGCTGCGGCGCCGCGCGGTGCTGGTGGTCAACGGGGTGAGCCGGCGCAGCCTCGCCGACGTCGAGCAGGCGGAGGCGGTGGCGAGCGGCCGATGCCGGGCGATCGTCCGGGTGCCCTGGGAGGACGCGCTCGCCCCTGGCCGGCCCGGCCCGGTCGATCTCGATCACCTGCGCATGAGCGGCCGCAGAGCGTACGTTGCCCTGGCGGGCGTGCTGGTGAGCACGCTCGCCTCGATCCAGGCCCAGGAGGAGGTCGCCAAGTGAGCCCAGGGGCGGTGCCCGGCTCGACGGGTGCGAGCGGACCGCGCGGGGGACCGCGCCGGGCGGGCGGCGACGGGTGCGTGCAACCGTGGACGGGGAAGTTGGTGGGTGACCGATGAGCAGGGCCAGGAGCCGGCTCGCCGTGCGGTACTTCGACGACCGCATCCTCCTCACCGACTCAGCGGCGTGGGCCTACTTCCGGCTGCCGACCGTGAGCTACGAGTTCCTCACCCCCGAGGAGCGCGAGGCCCTCGCGAACAACATCACGATCGCGCTCGCGGCGATCCGGATGCCCGACGCCGAGGTGCACCTGCGGGTGGCCCACCGGCCCTACCCGGCCGCCGAGTGGGCGATGGCGCTCGACGCCACCTCCGACGGCGGCCCGGGCTGGCGCGAGTACCTGGAGGAGATGTACCGGCACGTCTGGGCCAAGGACTTCTGGACCAAGGAGGTCTACCTCGGGGTCCGGCTCGGCCCGCGTGGCGCGCAGCTCGGCACCGGGGTGCTCGCCCAGCTCTTCGGCCTGTACCAGCGGGGGGAGAAGGCGCTCGGCATCGAGGACGACCACGTGCCCGAGCGGGAGATCGAGCGGTGGACCGAGGCCGCCGAGCGGCTCGGCCGGGCGCTCGCCTCGAGCGCGCTCTACGCCCGCCACGCCACCTCCGACGAGATCGCCTGGCTGTTCCAGCACGCCGCGTCCGGCGGGCTCGGCGACCAGCGGCCCTCGGCGACCCCGCGCCGCCGCTGGGGGAGGGGCGAGATCGAGGCGCTGGTCGAGGGCCAGATCCACAACGGCCGCTCCCTGCTGCGGATCGAGCAGCCGTACGGCGAGGCGTACGTCGCCTTCCTGTCGTTCGCCCGGTTCCCCGACCTCATGCCGTTCCCGGACGGCGAACCCTGGCTGCACTTCGCCGACCAGCTCCCCTTCCCGGTCGAGGTGTCGAGCCGGATGCGGCTGATCCCGCCGGTGCGCGCGAGCAAGGACGTGGCGCGCAAGCTCGCGCACGCCCGGGACATGGACATCCACATCCGGGAGGCGGGGGCCGAGGCGCCGCTCGCCCTCGCCGAGCAGATCGACGCCGCCCGGGCGCTGGAGCACGGCATCACCAAGGAACGCCTGCCGTTCGTGTACGGCTGGCACCGGCTGAGCGTGAGCGCCCCGACCGAGGAGATGTGCATCCAGCGGGTCGAGGCGGTGATCGAGCACTACCGCGACCTCGGCATCGACGTGGTCAACTCCACCGGCGACCAGTTCTCGCTGTTCTGCGAGTCCCTGCCGGGGGAGCGGCTGCGGGTCAACGCGTACGCCCAGCGGCAGCCGCTCCGCACGATCGCCGGCGGCATGGCCACGGCCACCGTGGAGCTCGGCGACCGGGTGGACGAGTCGAACGCCGGGTGGATCGGCCCGTACATCGGGGAGACGCTGGGGCGGGCGCGGAGCGTCGTCCACTTCGACCCGCTGGTGGCGGCGGCGCGGAACCGCCCGACGGCGATCGCGATCACCGGTGAGCCGGGCGGCGGCAAGACCACCCTCGCGATGCTGCTGATCTACCAGATGGCGCTGCGCGGGGTGACCATCGTGGTCATCGACCCCAAGGGGGACGCCCAGTCGCTGGTCGAGCTGCTGCGGCGGCGGGGCCGGAAGGCGCGGATCATCCCGCTGGGCACGGCGGCCCCGGGCCTGCTCGACCCGTTCTCCTTCGGCGACGACATCGCGGCGAAGCGGACCATGGCCACCGAGACGCTCCGGCTGCTCCTCCCGCGGATGTCGGAGGAGCGGGAGTCCGCGATGATCCAGGCGGTCGCGGCCGTCTCGGCCGAGCCGTCTCCGTCGCTCGGCAAGGTCGTGGAGTACCTGGAGCGGGCGCCGGACGCCGCGTCGAAGAACCTCGGCGCGGTGCTGCGGTCGATGTCCGAGATGCACCTGGCGCGGCTCTGCTTCGACCCGTCGGGCGGCGAGCGGATCGACATCGAGGGGTGGACCACGGTCTTCACCCTGGACGGGCTGACCCTCCCCGACGTGGTGACACCGCGGGACGACTACTCCTACGAGCAGCGGCTCTCGGTCGCCCTGCTCTACCTGGTGTCCCAGTTCGCCCGGCGGCTGATGAACGGGCTCGACCGGCGGACACCGAAGGCGATCTTCCTGGACGAGGCGTGGGCGATCACCTCCACCCCGGAGGGCGCCAAGCTCGTGCCCGAGGTCTCCCGGATGGGCCGGTCGCGGAACACCGCGCTGGTGCTGGTCTCGCAGAACGCGGGGGACCTGCTGAACGAGCAGGTGACCAACTGCCTCTCCTCGGTCTTCGCCTTCCGCTCGACCGAACGGGTGGAGGTCGAGCACGTGATGGAGCTCCTCGGCGTGGATCCGTCCGAGGAGCACAAGGCCGTGCTGCGCTCGCTGGGCAACGGGGAGTGCATCTTCCGGGATCTTGACGGCCGGGCCGGCCGGATCGGGGTCGACCTGATCTCGGAGGAGCTGCTGCGGTGGTTCGACACGAACCCCACGCACGAAAAGCCGGGCGATGGGCATGATCATGTTGACGGGGGCACCGGTGGTCGGTCTGAGGTCGCGCAGGAGGTGCGGTCTTGAGGGTGCGCAGGAAGGGTCTCGGCCGGCTGAAGGGCCGCCGCAAGCTGGCCGTGCTCCTCGTGCTCATCGCGGCGTTCGTGGCGCTGCCCATCGCCCTGCCCACACGCGTCGCCACCGCGATCGGGCCCTGTGACCTGTCGTCCGACCTCGCCCCCGAGATCGTCGGCGGCGGGGTGGACGGCCTGGTCCAGCCGCCGCCCCCGGAGACCGACCCCCCCGGCGGCACCGCGCAGCTGACCAACTACGACCGGTACGGCATGGCGGGCCAGTTCTGGCACACCTACGACCTCGGGTGCTCCGACATCGCCGCCGTGCTCGGCAACGCCTGGGCGAACACGGTCTTCTCCTGGGCGAAGGCCATCGACCGGGTGACGATCACCACCTACCAGGCGGCGGCGACCGAGGGCCCGCTCAAGCCGATCAAAGAGGTCGTCGACGACATCGTCGTCAACCTGGCCAACGCCATGTACTGGCCGTACCTGCGGCCGATCGTGATCCTCGGCGCGATCTGGCTCGCCTGGTACGGGCTGATCCGCAAACGAGCGACCACCACGACCGAGGGCGTCATCTGGATGGTGCTCGCGGTCACCGTGGCGATCTGGTTCTTCAGCCGGCCGGGCGACTTCACCGGGCTCGGCAAGGCGGTGACCGACAAGACCGGGGAGATCATCAACTCGGCCTTCGCCGGGCTGCCCGGGGCGAGCGGCACCTCCTGCCTGCCGGTCAAGGGCGACACCACCGCCGAGGTGAAGGGCGGCGGGTACGGCCAGCCCGGCACGCCCGGGGTGGCGCAGAACGCCGACGCGCTCTGGTCCACCCTGGTGTGCAAGCCCTGGCTCATGGGCGAGTTCGGCACCGCCGACCCGAACGACCCGCTGGTGCGCCAGTACGGCGCCAAGCTCCTCGACATCCAGGCCATCGACAAGGAGGAGCAGGCGGCCAAGCAGCTCCCCACCGGGGACGCCCACCAGAAGCGGTTCGAGGAGGAGATCGTCAAGCCCCTGGAGAAGACCCCGGTGTTCTACCTGCTCCAGGGGAAGGACTGGACCAGCCGCCTCGGCATCGCGATCGGCGCGTTCATCGCCGCCATGGTCGCCGGCGTGCTGATATTCCTGGTCGCGGTCTCCCTGCTCGTGCTCAAGGTCGGCTTCCTGCTCCTCATCATGCTCGGGCCGGTGTTCCTGCTGATCGGCGTGCACCCGGGCTCCGGGCGGATCATCTCGATGCGCTGGCTGGAGATGCTCATCGGCACGCTGCTCCGCCAGGCCGTGCTCGCCCTCGCGCTCGGCATCCTGGTGTACGGCTACGCCCTGATCATCTCCACCGGGCTGCCGTGGGGGATGCAGATCCTGTTCATGGCGCTGCTCACCATCGCGGTCTTCTTCTACCGGCGGCCGTTCCAGCACCTGTTCGCCTCGATCGACGGCCACACGATCACCACGCGGGTGCTGGGGGAGGCGGCCACCGCGCCCACGCTCAGCCGGGTGGGCGGGGTGCTGCCGCCGATCTCCCCGGCCCGGGCCGGGCGCTGGGGGCTGCGCAAGGCCGAGACGGCGCTCGGCGCGACCGCGATGGCGGCGAGCGGGGCGGCCGCGGCCGCGGTGGCGCAGTCCCGGCTCCGCGCCGAGGAGGGCGCGCCCGGGCAGGGCGCCCGGGCCGGTGGGCAGCCGGCCCCGCTGGACGCGGACGGGCAGCCCGGCCGGCGGAAGGCGGCCGGCACCGCGCCGCGCCCGGGGAGCGCCCCACCGCTCAACCTCGGCGGGTCCCGGGCCGGCGGGCGCGCCTCGGCCGTGAGCGGCGCCGCCGCGAACGGCGGTTTATCCGGCGGGAGCGGCCGGTCCGCGGCCGACGGCGGATCGCACGCCACCCCGCCCCCGCTGTGGCTGCCCCGCCGGGACGCCGCCAGGTCGCCCGGCGACGCCCCCGCCCTCTTCTGGGCCAAGCAGGCCGATCGGAGGTCCGGCGACTGACCGCCGGTGACGTGACGCCCCATGACCACATCGAGCAACGACCGGGTGAAGGTGGCGGCGTTCGTCGGGCTCGTCGCCGTGCTCGCGGCCGCCGGCATCTACCTCACGATGAGCCCGCCGCCGCAGGCCGGGCGCGACGAGCCGGGGGAGCGCGCGGTGAGCGCCACCACGGCCGTGTCCACCCCCGCGCCGAGCCCGGCCCCCTCCCGGGTGGCGACCACGCCGCCCACCTTCGACGTCTACGCCTACCTGCCGCTGTCGCGGGAGGAGCTCGGCGCAGCCGCCGATCTCGCCCGCCGGTTCACCGCGGCGTACGGGACCTTCCGGCACGACGAGGACCCGGTGACCGTGGCGGAGCGGCTCAAGGCGTTCGCCACCCAGGAGCTGGGTGAGCAGCTCACCCGAGCGGTGACCGACCCGGCGGCGGTGCAGCAGAACCGTGCCGACCAGGTGGTCTCGCAGGGGTCGGCGAAGGTGTCGCTGATCCGCGACATGTCCGCGCAGCAGGTGACCTTCGTCGTACGGCTGACCCGGCGGGTGACGGACACCCGCGGCCAGCGGGAGGAGAACGACGACTACGCGGTGACCGTGATCAGGGTGGGAGACGACTGGCGGGTCTACGACATCCAGCCCGCGAGCGCCGGTCAGGAGGGAGACTCCGCCCCGTGAGCGCACCACCGGGCCTGCCGCCGCTGCGGCCGGGGTACCGGCCGTTCCCCGGCCCGCGCCGGGAGAGCGCGATCCCCTGGCGGCTCGTGATCGTCGTCGGCGGGCTGATGCCCCTGGTGCTGTTCGCCTCGCTCATCCTCATGACCCCGCTCCCCTCCGGTCTCTTCGGCGGGGGGTCGCGGCAGAGCTGCACGGATACGTCCATCTCGGACGCCGACGTCTCCAGCACCGCCCGGGAGGACATCCCGCCCGACTACCTGGAGCTGTACAAGAAGTTCGGGCAGGAGGTCGGCGTCCAGTGGAACGTGCTCGCCGCCATCGGCAAGCGTGAGACCGATCACGGCCGCTCCACGCTGCCCGGGGTGAAGAGCGGCACCAACTACGCCGGCGCGGCCGGGCCGATGCAGTTCCTGATCAGCACCTGGGGCGGCAAGCCGAAGATCAAGATGACCGAGAAGGTCAACGGCTACGCCTCGGACGGCAACGGCGACGGGTACGCGGACGTCTACGAGCCCGCGGACGCGATCCTCGGCGCGGCGCGGATGCTCAAGCGCAACGGCGCCCCCGACGACCTGCGGCGGGCGTTGTTCGTCTACAACCGGGCCACCTGGTACGTCGACCAGGTACTGGAGATCGCCCGGCGGTACTCGGCCACCGGGGACATCGGGGCCCCGCCCGAGGCCGACCCGTTCTGCCAGCCCGGCTACCTGGACGCGGCCACCGATGAAGTAGTGAAGAAAATTCTCGAATATGCTCTGGCGCAGCGCGGCAAGCCGTACCGGTGGGGTGGGACGGGGCCGGACGCCTTCGACTGCTCGGGCATCGTCTACATGGCCTACCGGCATGCCGGGCTGACGATCCCGCGGACGACGTTCGAGCAGTGGCCGTTCGGCGTCCGGATCGAGCCGGGCAGCGAACGGCCGGGCGACCTGGTGTTCTTCAACGCCGGTCCGGGCACGTCGATCGACCGTCCCGGGCACGTCGGGCTGGTCGTCGCGCCGGGCAAGATGGTCGAGGCCCGCTGCGCGCGCTGCGGGCCGATCAAGGTGACCACCTATCGCGACCGGCCGAACCTCGTCGGCTTCACCCGCCCGCTGGAGAACGAGTACGTGCTCGCGCAGCTCAAGAGGTCGATGACGTGATCGGCGGTGAAGATGCGAAAGGTGGTCGTCGGGGCCGCGATCGTCCAGGACGGCAGGCTGCTCGCCGCACAGCGATCCGCGCCCCCCGAGCTGCGGGGTGCGTGGGAGCTCCCGGGCGGCAAGGTCGGCCCTGGGGAGACCGATCAGCAGGCCCTGGCGCGCGAGTGTGAGGAAGAGCTCGGCATCGAGATCGCGCTCGGGCGGCAGGTGGGGGCCGATTGGCCGCTGCCGAACGGCTATGTCATGCGGGTCTGGCTCGCCGGTATCACGCTGGGCATCCCCCGCCCGCACGAGCATCTCGCGCTGCGCTGGCTCGCGCGGGACGAGCTGTACGACGTGGAGTGGCTCCCGGCCGACCGCCCGGTGATCGCGGCGGTCGAGGAACTGCTCTGGAGCTGAAATGTCATTCTTACTGTGATCTTCACGGCGGGTCGGTCCAATTAGGATGATCCTCGTCTGGACGGACCTGAGGCTTCGCGGAGGCGAACGGTGAACGGGCGCGCATGGGTGCGAGCCGCGTTATCGGCGACCGCCTCCGTGCTGCTCGCCGGGCTGATCGTGGTCCTCGCCGGGTTCATGATCCGGGCGGATGCGGCGGACAACGAGCCGATCGAGCCGTGCGCCCCGGGCCAGCCCTGTGACGCCGTCACGGTGACCGTCACCCAGACGATCACCCCCACGGTCGGCCCGACCAGCCCGGAGCCGGAGCCGGTGGTGACCCGGACCGTCACGATCACCCCGTCGCCGACCGCGGTGCCCCTGCCCACCGCCACCGTCACCCTGCCGGCCCTGCCGACGCCGGAGGAGCGGACCCAGGCGATCACCACGCCGTCGGTGGAGCCGTCGGTGGAGGTGCCCCAGCCGTCGGTCTCGCTGCCGACCGCCACGGAGCCGTCGCCCACGCCGAGCCCGGTGGTGTCGTTCGCGGAGCCGAACCCGCAGACGGCCGCGGTCGAGATCCGGGACGCGCCCCCCGAGTACGACAAGGTGACGCTGAGCCACCGGCTCGCGATCCCCGCGGCGATCCTCGCGCTGCTCGCGCTGTTCGCCTGGTTCGTCCTGGAGGGAAGGCTGCGGAGGATGGCGCACGCCGCCGCGGGCCGGCACGCGGTCCCCGCGCGGCCCGACGCCGCGGCCGGGCATCCGGCGGGGCAGATGTACTCACCGGTGATCGGTTACGTCCCGGTGCAGCCCTATCCGATCGTCTACCCGGTGGCGCAGTGGTACGGCCCGATGCCGCCGCAGGGGTACCCGCAGGCGTCGCAGGCGTACCCGCAGGCCTACCAGGGCCACCCGCAGGCGTACCAGCCGGGGTACCCGGCGTACGGGGATCAGCGCCCGCAGGCGTACGGCACGGCGGGAGACGAGACGATCGTCGCCCCGGTGGAGCAGCTCGACGGCCCTGACCCGGACGAGCCCCGGCACCCCGCCGAGCCCACCCGCTGAGCGGCCGTCCGGCACTCCCACGGTGGGGACGCCGCGTGTGCCGAGCGGGCCCGCAGAGCGGTTGTCGTGGACCTCTCATGCGTGGCGCGGCGCGGTGGTCGGGGCTTGATGTGCGGCGCGGCCCGATGGGGCTTTCCGTTCGCCTTCATGGCGCCCTGGGTCTTTGAGCGCGTGCGGCGTGGCCGTGGGGCTTGACGGCGATGGGCTTGGACTTTCGTGGGTCTCTTGCGTATGCGGCGTGGTGTGATGGGTTTTCCGCTCGCCGTTCATGGCGCCCTGGGTCCTTGAGCGCGGCGGCGCGGCCACAGCGACCGGCCTAGGACTTTCGTGGGTTCCTCACGTGTGCGGCGCGCGGCTGAAGGGCTTCATGGCGACTGGCCTTGGACTTTCGTCGGTCCCTCGCGTGTGCGGCGCGACCGCGGACGATCAGAGCTCGGTTCGCCCGTGGACCCCCTCGCGCGCGGTGCGGCCGGACCGGCGCACGGGACGGTGGCCGGCGAAAGGGCACGGGGCCGGCCCGGTCGGCGGGCACTGGGGAGAGCGGCCCGCGGGGTGGACGCGATCGGCGGGAAGACCGGCCGGGCAACGCCCGCGACGGCCGCCTCATCGATGGCCGCGTAGTGGTCGCCGAAAACGGCAGAAGGCGCCGGCCGTACCCGGCCGGCGCCTTCCACAAGGGCCTCGCTCAGCTCGAGGAACGCTTGAAGATCTTCGAGCCCAGCCAGACCAGCGGGTCGTACTTCCGGTCGACCACGCGCTCCTTCAGCGGGATCAGCGCGTTGTCCGTGATCTTGATGCCCTCAGGGCAGACCTCGGTGCAGCACTTGGTGATGTTGCAGTAGCCGAGGCCGAACTCCTCCTGCGCCGCGTTCTTGCGATCGAGCGTGTCGTACGGGTGCATGTCGAGCTCGGCGATCCGCATGAGGAAGCGCGGACCGGCGAAGGCCGGCTTGTTCTCCTCGTGGTCGCGGATCACGTGGCAGACGTTCTGGCACAGGAAGCACTCGATGCACTTCCGGAATTCCTGCGACCGCTCGACGTCGACCTGCTGCATCCGGAACTCGCCCGGCTTGACGTTCGACGGCGGGGTGAACGACGGGATCTGCAGCGCCTTCTCGTAGTTGAACGAGACGTCGGTGACCAGGTCCTTGATCACCGGGAAGGTCCGCAGCGGCGTGACGGTGATCGTCTCGTTCGGGTCGAAGGTCGACATCCGGGTCATGCAGGCGAGCCGCGGCCGCCCGTTGATCTCCATGGAGCACGAGCCGCACTTGCCCGCCTTGCAGTTCCAGCGGACCGCGAGGTCCGGGGCCTGGGTGGCCTGCAGCCGGTGGATCACATCGAGGACGACCTCGCCCTCGTTCACCTCGACGGTGTAGTCCTCCAGCTGGCCTTCCCCACCTTCGCCGCGCCAGACGCGGAACTTCGCCTTGTGTCCCATCACGACTCCTTGGCCGCGGCGACCGCGGCGTCGTACTCAGCCAGCTCTTCCTCGGTGAGGTACTTCTCCAGCTCGGACCGCTCGAACAGGAGGAGCAGGTCGGGACGCATCGACGGCTGGATCTTGACCTCGATCTTGACGTTGGAACCGTCCGGGTCGGCGGTGCAGACGAGCAGGCGACGCCGCCACTCGGGCGACATCTTCGGGAAGTCGTCGCGGGTGTGGCCGCCGCGGCTCTCCTCCCGCATCAGCGCGGCCCGGGCGATGCACTCGCTGACCAGCAGCATGTTGCGCAGGTCGAGGGCGAGGTGCCAGCTCGGGTTGTAGACCCGGCCACCGGCCGGGGCGGTGTTCTTGGCCCGCTCCTTGAGCTTCTCGATGGCCTGGAGGGCCTCGGTCATCTCGTCGGCGCGCCGGATGATGCCGACGAGGTCGTTCATGGTGCGCTGGAGCTCCTGGTGGACCTCGTACGGGTTCTCCCCGGTCTTCCGCTCCAGCGGAGCGAGCGCCTCGGCCTTGGCCGCCTCGATGCTCTCCTCGGAGACCTTGGGCCGCTTGTCGAGCTTGTCGACGTACGCGGCCGCGCCCGCGCCGGCCCGGCAGCCGAAGACGAGCAGGTCGGAGAGCGAGTTGCCGCCGAGGCGGTTGGAGCCGTGCATGCCGCCGGCGACCTCACCGGCCGCGAACAGGCCGGGCACCGACGCCGCCGCGGTGTCGGGGTCGACCTCCACGCCGCCCATGACGTAGTGGCAGGTCGGGCCGACCTCCATCGGCTGCTTGGTGATGTCGACGTCGGCGAGCTCCTTGAACTGGTGGTACATCGACGGCAGCCGCCGCTTGATCTCCTCCGGGGAGAGCCGGGTGGAGACGTCGAGGTACACGCCACCGTGCTCGGAGCCGCGGCCGGCCTTCACCTCGGCGTTGATCGCCCGGGCCACCTCGTCCCGGGGCAGCAGCTCCGGAGGCCGGCGGTTGTTCGCCTGGTCGGTGTACCAGCGGTCCGCCTCCTCCTCGGTGGTGGCGTACTTGTCCTTGAAGACCTCCGGGATGTAGTCGAACATGAATCGGCGGCCCTCGGAGTTCCGCAGGACACCACCGTCACCCCGGACGGACTCGGTCACCAGGATGCCCCGCACCGACGGCGGCCAGACCATGCCGGTCGGGTGGAACTGGATGAACTCCATGTTGATGAGGCCGGCGCCGGCGAGCAGCGCGAGCGCGTGCCCGTCGCCGGTGTACTCCCAGGAGTTCGAGGTGACCGCGTACGACTTGCCGATGCCGCCGGTGGCGAGCACCACGGCCGGCGCCTCGAACACGATGAACTCGCCGGTCTGCCGCCGGTAGCCGAACGCGCCGGCGATCCGGTCCCCGTCCTTGAGCAGCCGGGTGATCGTGGTCTCGGGGAAGACCTTGATGTACGCCTCGGGGTCGCCGTGCAGCCGCTGGTCCTCCTGCTGCAGGGCGACGACCCGCTGCTGGAGGGTCCGGATCAGCTCCAGGCCGGTGCGGTCACCGACGTGGGCGAGGCGAGGGTACTCGTGGCCACCGAAGTTCCGCTGGCTGATCTTGCCGTCCTTGGTGCGGTCGAAGAGCGCACCCCACGCCTCCAGCTCCCAGACGCGCTCGGGAGCCTCCTTGGCGTGCAGCTCGGCCATCCGCCAGTTGTTGAGGAACTTACCTCCGCGCATGGTGTCGCGGAAGTGGACCATCCAGTTGTCGTTCGGGTTGACGTTGCCCATCGCGGCGGCGGCACCGCCTTCGGCCATGACCGTGTGGGCCTTGCCGAAGAGGGACTTACAGACGATCGCCGTCCGCTTGCCCTGCTGCCGCGCCTCGATCGCCGCACGGAGTCCTGCTCCGCCGGCTCCGATGACGACGACGTCGTATTCGTGACGCTCCACGGTGAATCCTTATGCGAACGGGAAGTTGATGATGCCCTTGGCGACCAGCCGGACGTAGAAGTCGGCGATCATGATGGAGAACAGCGACGCCCACGCGAACTGCTGATGCCGGGCGTTGAGCTTGGACACGAAGGTCCAGAGCTTGTACCGCAGCGGGTGCTTGGAGAAGTTGTTCAGGCGGCCCGCCGTGATGTGCCGGCAGGAGTGGCACCCGAACGTGTACGCCAGGATCAGGATCGCGTTGACCAGCAGGATGATCGAGCCGAGCCCCACGTGGCCCCAATTGCCGTCCGCGTCGCGGAACGCCAGGATCGCGTCGTAGAAGAGGATCAGACCGATGATGGCGGCGACGTAGAAGAAGTACCGGTGGATGTTCTGCATGATCAGCGGGAACCTGGTCTCACCGGTGTACTTCTTGTGCGGCTCCTGCACCGCGCAGGCGGGCGGGGAGAGCCAGTACGAACGGTAGTAGGCCTTCCGGTAGTAGTAGCAGGTGAACCGGAAGCCCGCGGGGAAGGCGAGGATCAGCAGGCTCGGCGACAGCCCGAACCAGTCGCCCACCGGAGTCCAGCCCAGGAAGGTCGCGCCCTCGGGGCACGAGGTCGCGAGACACGGTGAGGCGAACGGGGCGATGTACGGCGCCGCGTAGTAGCTGGGGTCGAACATCGCCCAGAAGCCGTAGATCAAGAACGCCAGGATGCCGGTGAACGAAGCGGCTGGTGCGAGCCACCACCTGTCCGTACGCAGGGTGCGCACCCGTAGCTGTGCACGTTGTCTTCTGACCGGGCTCTCGGCCGTTGTCTGGGGCATCGGAGACCTCTCACCCTCACTGACTGCACGCGCGCCGGAAATATCGCACTCTTCCGTGGTGCGCGTCTTTTGTGGGGAAACGTTACGACGAGCGAATCACGAACCGTGAAGCAGGTCACCGCTCCTCAGTGTGATTCCTGTCACTTTTCGTTGAATGGCTCTCTTTTCTTCTCGCGGTTATCGCTCCGTGGGTCCACAGTACTACCCGGGTGAACTCCTCAAATCCACTTGTGCATGTCCGGGTGCCGTGCGAACGGCCTGGGGTGTCCCGCCCCGGTGCGGCGGTGCCGCCGCGCCACCGCGCCGGTGCCGCCCGATCGTCGCTTCCCCGGAAGCGTGATCCGCGATCGCCGGCCGCGTTCCCCGGTCCACGTCCACCCTGCGGGCCGGAGCCGGGGTGGGCGTCTCATTGTCTCGCATGATCGAATTCGCGCCGGGGGAGGGGTGGGCGATCGCGGTGGCATGGCCCGCCGCGCCCTCGTCCCCGTGACGCCCGGACCGGGGCGCCGGCTCTTTCACCTGGGATCCCACGCCGCCGCGGAGTCCGGACGGCACATCGGCACCGTGCCGGGCGGCCCGGCGGCCGGCGGCGCGATCCTGGTCCGGCCGGGCCGTCATCGGACGACCGGGGCCGGGGAGGCGCCCGCTCCGGGCCAGGGATCGGGGCGCCCGGCGCTCTGCCCGCACCATGCCGAGGGATCCCTGGAGCCGCATGTCCACCAAGCGTAGAGCCAGCGATGTCGGCGATCTCGTGTGGGGGTGGGGCCTGTGGATGGGAGCGCGTCCCCGATCGGCGGGATGCGCGGGGTGTTGCGCGATACGCCCGGCGATGGAGATTGTTCGCCGGGCGGGATTAAGCGGCGTACGGTGAAGATCGGCGAATTCCCTGGTTCCTCGGTGTGATATTCATCGCACGGGTGGAGGGGTGATGCCGGAAATCGCCTGGAGCGTTTTCGATAGCCGTTCGCTATCGAATCAATAACGATCAGGCGTGATTGTGGAAAACATTGCGCCACGTGAGGCCGGAGGGGAAACCGAGTTTCCACAGAATCGCGTTCGGTTTCCGGTGGGTGCCCGCAGAGCCGCCAGGCTCATGCCGTGAACCGCACCGACGCACCACGGGGAAGGCAGGACATGGCCGAGCTGATCCTCTTATCCATCCCATCGCGGGTGAGCATCACCTGCGTGGTGGCGGCGCCCGAGCGGCCG
>JGI12298J13902_1000034_pt1 | contig 47191 bp, 44 predicted proteins | sample Passage260A_FD_13902 | JGI IMG/M metagenome (IMG submission 13902)
CCCAGCTCGGCGGCACCGGCGTCTTCGTCAGCGAGCTGCGCAACGCGCTCATCGCCGGCGAGGTCGACTTCGCGGTCCACTCGCTCAAGGACCTGCCGACCAAGGGCGACGACCGGATCGTGATCGCCGCCATCCCGCCGCGCGACGACCCCCGGGACGCGTTCGTCGGCCGGGTGCCGTTCAGCGAGCTGCCGCCGGGCGCGCGGGTCGGGACCGGGTCCCCGCGGCGCATCGCGCAGCTCCGGATGCTCCGGCCGGACCTGGAATATGTCCCGATTCGCGGCAATGCCGACACTCGTCTGGGGAAGGTAACCTCAGGAGAGCTCGATGGAATCGTCCTGGCCGCCGCCGGGCTGGGCCGGATCGGCCGCGAGGAGGCGATCGCCCAGGTGTTCGAGGTGGAGCAGGTGCTGCCCGCCCCGGGACAGGGCGCGCTCGCCGTGGAATGCCGCGCCGACCGCGCCGACCTCATCGAGCTGCTGAGCGCGATCGACGACCGGGCGACGCGGGACGCGGTGACCGCGGAGCGCTCGGTGCTCGCCGCACTCGAGGCCGGATGCGCGGCACCGGTGGGCGCCCACGCCTCCGGTGACGGGAACGTTCTCAGCTTGACCGCGGCCGTCGTCTCCGTCGACGGCCGGCGATCGGTGCGCAAGTCAGTCTCCGGACCCGCGTCGGCGGCCATGGAGCTCGGCCGTGATCTCGCGGCCGCCATGCTCGCCGAGGGGGCCGGCACGTTGATGAGGGAGCAGGTCCAGTGAGCTCCGCGAACCACAGTCTGGAGGCCCAGTCCGGGTTCGTCGCCTTCGTGGGAGCCGGGCCCGGTGACGAGAACCTGCTCACGCTACGCGGCGCCGACCTGCTGCGGCGGGCCGACGTGGTCATCGCCGACCGGACGCTCCACGGCGCGATGCTGCGCCACTGCCGGGACGGCGCGAAGATCGTCGATGTGGGCGAGGACGGGTCGCCCGCGGTCGACGCGATCGAGGAGGCGAAGGCCGGGCGGACCGTGGTACGGCTCTGCCCCGGCGACCCGTCGTTCTTCTCGTCCGTGGCCGACGAGATCTCCGCGTGCGCCGACGCCGAGGTCGAGTTCGAGATCGTGCCCGGTGTCCCGCCCGCCACGGCGGTGCCGACGTACGCGGGCATCCCGCCGGCCTCCGGGGTGGCCGAGTTCCGGGTGGTGGACGCCACCAAGGTCGAGGACTGGACGCTCCACGCCTCCTGCGACGGCACCTTAGTGATCTACCACGGGCTCGCCGAGGCGCCCGCGATCGCGAAGGCGCTGATCAGCGGGGGCAAGCCGGACTCGACCCCGGTCGCGGTGGTGCGCGAGGGCACGGTGACCGCGCAGCACACCGTGGTCTCCACGCTCGGCCGGCTCGGCCCCGACCTGAAGCGCGCGGACGTCTCCGAGCCGGCGATGATCGTCGTCGGGGACGCGGTGGGCATGCGCGACCGCATGTCCTGGTTCGAGACCAAGCCGCTCTTCGGCTGGCGGGTGCTCGTCCCCCGCACCAAGGAACAGGCCAAGGAGCTCACCGAGCAGCTCCGGGCGTACGGCGCGGTCCCGGAGGAGGTGCCGACGATCTCGGTCGAGCCGCCGCGCACCCCGCAGCAGATGGACCGGGCGATCAAGGGCCTGATCAACGGCCGTTACGAGTGGGTCGTCTTCACCAGCGTCAACGCGGTGAAGGCCCTGCGGGAGAAGTTCGAGGAGTACGGCCTCGACGCCCGCGCGTTCGCCGGCCTGAAGATCGCCGCCGTGGGCGACGCGACCGCGCGCTCCCTCATGGACTTCGGCATCCGGCCCGACCTGGTGCCGACCGGTGAGCAGTCGTCCGAGGGCCTGCTCGCGGAGTGGCCGCCGTACGACTCGCTGCTCGACCCGATCAACCGGGTGCTGCTGCCGCGGGCCGACATCGCGACCGACACGCTCATCGCCGGCCTGACCGAGCTCGGCTGGGAGTGCGACGACGTCACCGCGTACCGGACCGTGCGCGCCGCGCCCCCGCCCGCGCCCATCCGGGAGGCGATCAAGAGCGGCGGGTTCGACGCGGTGCTGTTCACCTCGTCGTCCACGGTGCGCAACCTCATCGGCATCGCCGGCAAGCCGCACAACGTCACGGTGATCGCCGTGATCGGCCCGCAGACCGCGAAGACCGCCCAGGAGTTCGGCCTCCGGGTCGACGTGATGGCCGAGAAGCCGTCGGTCTCCCTGCTCGCCGCGGCCCTGGCGGAGTACGGGGCCAAGATGCGGCAGGCGCAGCTCGCCGCCGGGGAGACGCCCCGCCGCCCGTCCCAGATGCGCAGGGGCGCCCGGCGCCGGGCGAAGTGACCGGGTGCCGCCCGCGCCGGGCGGGAACCGCGCGCCGCCCGCGCCCCGCCGGGATGAGCGGGCCGCCCCGGCGCGTTCACCCGAGCACGAGATCGTGATGAGTGGAGAGAGCATGAGCGCTCAGTTCCCGGTGGCCCGGCCGCGCCGGCTCCGCCGCACGCCGGCCCTGCGCCGGCTGGTGGCGGGGACCCGGCTGCACCCGGCCGACCTGATCCTCCCCCTCTTCGTCAAGGAGGGCATCGCCGAGCCGCAGCCGGTCGGCTCGATGCCGGGGGTCGTGCAGCACACCCGCGACTCGCTGCGCAAGGCCGTGACCGAGGCGGCCGAGGCCGGGGTCGGCGGGGTCATCCTCTTCGGCATCCCGGCGCACAAGGACGCCCGCGGTTCCGCGGCCGACGACCCGGAGGGCATCGTCCAGGTCGCGGTGCGGGACGTCGTGGCCGAGGTGGGCGACGCCCTCGTGGTGATGACCGACACCTGCCTCGACGAGTACACCGACCACGGGCACTGCGGCATCCTCACCGAGACCGGCGAGGTGGACAACGACGCCACGCTGGAGCGCTACGCCTCCGCCGCGGTCTCCCAGGCGGCCGCGGGCTCCCAGGTGATCGCGCCGAGCGGCATGATGGACGGGCAGGTCAAGGCGATCCGGGAGGCGCTCGACGCCAACGGCTTCGCCCACGTGCCGATCCTCGCCTACTCGGCCAAGTACGCCTCCGGTTTCTACGGCCCGTTCCGGGAGGCGGCCGAGTGCGCGCCGAGGTTCGGGGACCGCTCCGCCTACCAGCAGGACCCGGCCGGGCCGATCGACGAGGCGCTGCGCGAGGTCCGGCTCGACCTGGCCGAGGGCGCGGACGCCGTGATGGTCAAGCCGGCCCTGCCGTACCTCGATGTGATCCGCCGGGTGCGCGACGCGGTCGACGTGCCGGTCGCCGCGTACCAGGTGAGCGGCGAGTACGCGATGATCGAGGCCGCGGCGGCGAACGGCTGGCTCGACCGGGAGCGGATCATCATGGAGTCGCTGATCTCGATCCGCCGGGCCGGGGCCGACCTCATCCTGACCTACTGGGCGGCTGAAGTCGCGCGCCTACTATCCTGACGCTCACCCGGGAGTTCGCGCCGCCGCGGACGCGCACCGGGGCAGTGTCGGGAGCGTTTCGCCATCCTCTGCGGGGCGGCGAGAGCCGCAGCGTGCTCCCGTCGACCGCTGGGATGCGCCGAGAAGCTGCGTGCGTGGAGGAGCGCCGAATGGTGGGGGTACCCTTGGCCCGCCGGGTGAAACGGCGAGGGCATCGAAGGCCGCAGAAGATCACGGCCGTATTGGAGTACGCGCAGCTCGGGTGGGCCGCCTGTCCCGGGGCCCATCCCCGCGGTGAAGGGGGCAGGGCCTGTTCGTGTGACCGGATCGGCTGTCCCGACCCGGGAGCGCACCCGCTGTCGCCGGCCTGGCGGCTGCAGGCCACGACCGATCCGGCGCTGCTGACCCGGTGGTGGCAGCAGAACCCCGACGCGAACATCATCCTCCCCACGGGGAGGGTGTTCGACGTATTCGACGTACCGGCCTCCATGGGGTTGCCCGCGCTCGCCGCCATGGACGCCGCGCACGTGCACGGCCCGGTCGCTGAGAACGGCGACCGGGTGCTTTTTTTCGTCGCGACCCGCGGCGCGCCCGAGGACGAGGACGAGTGGTGGTCCTGCCACCTCGACGCCGACCCCGAGACCATCGAGAGCACGCCGGGGCTGCGCTGGCACTGCCGCGACAGTTACGTGCTCGCCCCGCCGTCCACCCGCGTCGACGGGGACCAGGTGCGCTGGATCCGGCCCCTCGACGGACGCCCCCTCCCCGACCCGCTGCGGGTCCTCGACCTGCTCGCCGACTTCTGCGACTCATGACCCTCGCCCGGTGACCGATGACCGGCGCCCGGTGACGCTCCGCGTGATCCCCGGTACGGCCCCCGCCCGGCCGGGCCCGTAATCTGGGGACGTGACTCGTACGCAGACCTCCGAGGCCCTGTTCGACCGCGCCAAGAAGATCGTCCCCGGCGGGGTGAACTCGCCGGTGCGGGCGTTCGGCGCCGTGGGCGGCACGCCGCGCTTCATGGCCTCCGGCGAAGGGCCCTACCTCGTCGACGTGGACGGCAACCGCTACGTGGACCTCGTGTGCTCGTGGGGTCCGCTGATCCTCGGGCACCGGCACCCGGCCGTGGTCCAGGCGGTGGAGGAGGCCCTCTCCCGCGGGCTCTCCTACGGCACGGCGACCGAGGGCGAGGTGCTGCTCGCCGAGGAGATCGTCTCCCGGATGCCGCCGGTCGAGAAGATCCGCCTGGTGAGCTCCGGCACCGAGGCCACGATGTCGGCGGTACGGCTCGCCAGGGGGTTCACCGGCCGGTCCAAGGTCATCAAGTTCGCCGGCTGCTACCACGGGCACGTGGACGCGCTGCTCGCCTCCGCCGGGTCGGGCGTCGCCACCTTCGGCCTCCCCGACTCGCCCGGCGTCACCGGGGCGGCCGCGGCCGACACCATCGTGCTGCCGTACAACTCGGTGGAGGCGGTCGAGGAGGCGTTCCGGAAGTTCGAGATCGCCTGCGTCATCACCGAGGCGTGCCCGGCCAACATGGGGGTGGTCCCGCCGGCCGAGGGGTTCAACCGGCGGCTGCGCGAGCTGTGCTCCGAGCACGGCGCCCTGCTCATCATCGACGAGGTGCTCACCGGCTTCCGGGTGACCGCCCAGGGCTGGTACGGCGTGGACCCGGTCGACGCCGACCTCATGACCTTCGGCAAGGTCATGGGCGGCGGGCTCCCCGCGGCCGCGTTCGGCGGCCGGGCCGACGTGATGGCCCACCTCGCCCCCGAGGGGCCGGTGTACCAGGCGGGCACGCTCTCGGGGAACCCGCTCGCCGTCGCCGCGGGCCTCGCCACGCTGCGCGCCTGCGACCAGGCGGTCTACGACCGCCTCGACCGGGTCGCCGAGACGATCGGCCGGGCCGCCTCCGAGGCGCTCTCCGCCGCCGGGGTGCCGCACCGGCTGCAGCGGGCCGGCAACCTCTTCTCGATCTTCTTCACCGACCGGCCGGTGGTCGACTACGAGTCGGCGCGCGCCCAGGACACCGCCGCGTACCGGGCGTTCTTCCACAGCATGCTCGACCAGGGCGTCTACCTGCCGCCCTCGGCGTTCGAGGCGTGGTTCGTGTCGGCCGCCCACGACGACGAGGCGGTGAACCGGGTGCTGGAGGCGCTCCCGGCCGCCGCCCGGGCCGCCGCGCAGGCCGCGCGGCAGGGCTGAGACCGAGCCCGGCCGGATCCGGGTCCGCCGGCGGGCCGCCGGGAGGACGGAGGCCGGGCCCATCCCGGACCTGAGGGTTCCGTGCGCCGGCGGCTCGCGGCCTGAGCCAGGACCCGGCCGGATCCGGGTCCGCCGGCGGGCCGCCGGGAGGACGGAGGCCGGGCCTGGACCTGAGCGTTCCGTGTGCCGGCGGCTCGCGGGCCGAGCCGGGGCCCGGCCCGGATTCGAGCGTTCGTGCCGCCGGCCCGAGGCGGGCCGGAGCCGTGGCATGCCCGGTCCGGGTGCTCCGTCCCGTGCCGCCCCGGCCGGGCCGTCGCCCGGGCGGGGCTCTAGCGTGTCCATATGCTGGATCTCAACCAGCTCCGGGCCCTGCACGCCGTCGCGGTCCACGGGTCGGTCGGGGCGGCGGCCGAGGCGCTCATGGTGACGCCCTCCGCGATCTCCCAGCAGCTCGCCAAGCTCGAGCGGGAGACCGGAACCGTGCTCCTCGAGCGGGACGGGCGCGGGGTGCGGCTCACCGACGCCGCCGGCCTCCTCGTCGAGCACGCCGAGCGCATCCTCGCCATGGTGGAGGCCGCGGAGGCCGAGTTCGCGGCGCTGCGCGGCAAGGTCGTCGGCACGCTCACCCTGGCGGCCTTCCCCACCGCGGCGCGGGGGATCCTGCCCCGCGCCCTGTCGATCCTCAAGCGGAACCACCCCGGCCTCGGCGTGCTGATCTACGAACGCGAGCCGGAGCGGCAGCTCCGCGAGGTGGCGCGCGGCGAGATCGACGTCGCCGTGGTCCAGGACTGGCTCACCCGGCCGATGCCGCTGCCGCACGGGCTGTCCCGGGCGGTGCTCCTCGACGACGTCGCCGACCTGGTGGTCCCGTCCGGGCACCCGCTCGCCGGCCGGCGGGCGGTGAGCCTCCACGACCTGCCGGAGGGGGACTGGATCAGCTCGGGGCCCGGCACGGTCTGCCACGACTTCCTGCTCTTCCTCCTCCGCTCCGTGGAGCGGGAGCCGCGGATCGTCTGCATGGCCGGCGAGTACCCGACCCAGCTCGCGCTCGTCGCCGCGGGCCACGGCTGCGCGCTCATCCCCCGGCTCGGCCGGGTGGCGCTGCCCGAGGGCGTCCGGGTGGTCCCCGTCGAGCCGCCCCCGACCCGCCGCGTCTACGCGGTCTGGCGCACCCGCGGCGGCCGCCGGCCCGCGATCCGGGCCGCGGTGGAGGCGCTACGCGGTGCCTGTGCCGAGGACGGGTAGGCTGTCGGGGACCATGTCAGAGCTCACCATCGTTCACCTGCTGCGCCACGGGGAGGTCCACAACCCCACAGGGGTGCTGTACGGCCGGCTGCCCGGCTTCCACCTCTCCGAGCTCGGCCGGCGCATGGCCGAGGTGGTCGCCGAGACCCTCGCCACCAGGGACATCGTGGAGATCCGCAGCTCTCCGATGGAACGGGCGGTGGAGACGGCCACGCCCACCGCGGAGCGGCTGGGGCTGAAGATTCAGATCGACGACCGGCTCACTGAGGCGTTCAACGTCTTCGAGGGGGTCCGGGTCGGCAACGGCACCGCGCTGCTGCGCGACATCCGCCGCTACCGCTACTTCCTCAACCCGTTCCGGCCCTCCTGGGGCGAGCCGTACGTCGAGGTCGTGGCCCGGATGAAGGCGGCCATCGACGAGGCGCGGGAGCGAGCGCGGGGCCATGAGGCGCTGCTCGTCAGCCACCAGCTCCCCATCTGGGTCACCCGGCTGGCGGCCGAGGGCCGGCGGCTCTGGCACGACCCCCGGCGGCGGCAGTGCGCGCTCGCCAGCCTCACCAGCTTCACCTTCGAGGGGAACCGCCTGATCAGCGTCGGCTACAGCGAGCCCGCCGGGGCGTTGCTGAAGGAGTCCGCGGCCGGGGAGGCCGGCCCCTCCGCGGGGGCGTGACGGCGCGGCCGCCCCTCCGGTGGCGCCGCCGAGGCCGGGAGCGCCCCGCCGCCATGCCCCCGCACGGAGGCCGCGAGGGCCCGACCGCCACCCCACATCGGGGCAGGCGTCCCACCGCCACCTCTCACAGCGGGGCAAGCGCCCCCACCGCCGTGCCCCGCGGCCGTGACCGCCGAAGGCCGCCGCGCCGGGCCGCCGCCGCGTCCCCGGCCGGCGCACCCGTGCGCGGAGCACACAGGCGGGATCGGTAGGCTTACAGCTCTACAGGGCGTCGTACAAGGAGATCGTCGTGCCGTGTCCGTCAAGCGCCTGACCGCGATCGTCGCTCTGGCCGCGGCCGCCCTCGCCGGATGCGCGGGAAGCGAGGCGGCCCAGCCCGGCATCGGCGAGACCCGGTTCGTGCCGGGTGACGGCCGGGTGCAGGTCTTCGACCCGGGGGAGCGGCCCAAGGCGCCGCAGATCTCGGGCCGGACCCTCGACGGTGAGACGGTCACCCTCACCCCGGGCACCGTCTACGTGCTGAACTTCTGGGCGTCCTGGTGCGCCCCGTGCCGGGCCGAGGCGCCCGTGCTCAAGGACGTGGCGGCGATCACCAAGTCCAAGGGCGTGCGGTTCATCGGGGTCAACTTCAAGGACCAGGAGGCGTCGGCCAAGGCCTACGACCGCGCCGTCGAGCCCGGGTACCCGAGCATCTTCGACAACGAGGGCAAGCTGCTCCTCGCCTTCCAGGGCACGGTCCCCCCGGCCGCCATCCCGTCCACGCTGATCATCGATGCGCAGGGCCGCATCGCCGCCCGCGCCCTCGGCGCCGTGAAGTACCAGGACCTCCTCGACGCGGTCACCAAGGTGAGCGATGAGTGACCTCGGCACGACCGTGGCGACCGGCTCGCTGCTCCTGGCGGTGCCCATCGCCGTCCTCGCCGGCGTGGTCTCCTTCATCTCCCCCTGCGTGCTGCCGCTCGTCCCCGGCTACCTGTCGTACGTCACGGGCATGAGCGGCGACCCCAGGCGCGGGCGGATGGTGCTCGGCAGCGCGCTGTTCGTGCTCGGGTTCGCCGCGGTGTTCGTGACCGGCGGGGCGTTCTTCGGCGGCGTCGGCGCCCTGCTCCTGGAGCACTCCGCCGTGATCACCCGGGTGCTCGGCGGGGTCACGGTGCTCCTCGGGCTCGCCTTCCTCGGGGCGATCCCCGGGCTCCAGCGCGACCTGCGCATCCACCGGCTGCCGTCGGCCGGCCTCGCCGGCGCGCCGCTGCTCGGCGTGGTCTTCGGGCTCGGGTGGACGCCGTGCATCGGCCCGACGCTCGCCGTGGTCCTCACGCTCTCGGTCGACCAGGGCAGCGCCGGTCGCGGGGCGCTGCTCGCCTTCGCCTATGCGCTCGGCCTCGGCCTGCCGTTCGTGCTCGCCGGGCTCGCCTACCGCAGGGCGCTGTACGCGATCAAGGCACTGCGCCGCCACACCGTCCTCATCACCCGGATCGGAGGCGCCATGCTCGTCACCGTCGGCCTGCTGCTCGTCACCGGGTGGTGGGGAGGCCTCGTCGCCCAGCTGCAGGGGTGGGTGGCCGGATTCGAACCGGTGATCTGATGACGGAGCCACAGGAGACCGGGACCGCCACCGCGGTCGAGAGCGAACCGGAAGCGCCCCACCGGCCCGCCGGGCTCGGGCTGATCGGCTGGCTGCGCTGGGGCTGGCGGGTGCTCACCTCGATGCGCACCGCCCTGATCCTGCTCTTCCTGCTCGCGCTCGCCGCGGTTCCGGGATCGATCTACCCCCAGCGCGGCATCGACCCGGACCAGGTGGCGCAGTACTTCAGCAGCCGGCCGCAAGAGGCCGAGTGGCTGGACCGGCTCTGGCTGTTCGACGTCTACAGCTCGCCCTGGTTCGCCGCGATCTACCTGCTGCTGTTCATCTCGCTGCTCGGCTGCATCGTCCCCCGGCTCGCCCGCCACGCCGGGGAGCTCCGCCGCAGGCCTCCCGCCGCCCCGCGCAACCTGCTCCGCCTGCCGTACGGGGAGGAGTTCGAGGGCGACCTCACCGTGGCCGAGGCGGCGGCGCTGCTGCGGAAGCGGCGGTTCCGGGTGACCACCGGTCCGGACTGGGTCGCCGCCGAGAAGGGCTACCTGCGCGAGACCGGGAACATCCTCTTCCACTTCTCCCTCGTCGTCCTGCTCTTCGCGTTCGCCGGGGGCGCGCTGTACGGCTACCGCGGCAACGTGGTGGTGGTCGAGGGCGAGAGCTTCGCCAACACCGTGGCCGCCTACGACCGGTTCATGCCCGGGTCCCGGGTGACCGCGGAGTCGCTCCACCCGTTCTCGTTCACGCTCAAGGACTTCCAGGTGACCTTCATCGCGGCCGGGGAGCGGACCGGGCAGGCGCTCGACTACCAGGCCGCGCTCACCGTCCGGGACGCGCCGGACGCCCCGGCCCGCGAGGCCGTGCTCAAGGTGAACCAGCCGCTCGAGGTGGGCGGCACGCAGACCTACCTGATCAGCCACGGGTACGCCCCGACCTTCAAGGTGACCGACGGCAAGGGGCAGGTCGCCTGGGAGGGGCCGGTGCCGTGCCTGATCAGCGACCGGGCCACCTACGCCTCCGAGTGCGTGATCAAGGTTCCGGACGCCCGGCCGGAGCAGCTGGGCTTCCTGATCCGCTTCCTCCCCACCGGGGTGCAGGCGGGCGACGCCTGGGGGTCCGCCTTCCCCGGCACGGTCAACCCGGTCGCCCAGGTCTTCCCGTTCGCCGGCGACCTCGGCCTGGACTCGGGCGTGCCGCAGTCGGTGTTCCAGCTCGACACCACGAAGATGCGGCCCCTGGGCAAGATGACCGCGCAGCCGAAGCCGCTCAGCGTCGGCGAGCCCCTCGAGCTCGCGGACGGCGCGGGCACGATCCAGTTCACCGGGGTGAAGGAGTGGATCAGCCTCCAGGTCAGCCGCGACCCCGGCCGGCTGCCGGCGCTGCTCGCCGCCACCGCCGCGGTGCTCGGGCTGGTGCTCTCCCTCACCGTCCGCCGCCGCCGGATCTGGGTCCGGGTGAACGACCGCCGGATCACGGTGGGAGGATTGGAGCGCACCGATGGCGGTGCCGCGGCGTTCGCCAAGGAGTTCACCGAGATCGTCACCGCGCTGCGCGCCGACCGCGTCGGCCCGACACCCCCATCACCCACGGCGCCTCCGCCCGCCGAGCATGAGGAGGAGCGATGACGCCCCTGGTCAACGAAGAGCTCGCCACGTTGAGCGACCAGCTCACCCTGGTGGCGGTCCTGCTCTACCTCGTGGCCATGATCTGCTTCGCCCTGGACCTCGCCTTCGGCCGGATCCACCCGGCCTCAGCGGTCAAGGCGCGCGAACCCGTGGCGGTGGGCGCCGGCGGCGGGGGGCCGTCATCCGGTGAGCCGGGGGAGGCCGCCGCCGCGGGCGGCGCGGCGACGGCCGAGGGCGCGCCGTGGGCGGCGAAGGCCGGCCTCGCCGGGATCGCGCTCACCTGGATCGGCTGGGCCGCCCACCTCGCGGCGATCGTGACCCGCGGCCTCGCCGTCGACCGGTGGCCGTGGGGCAACATGTACGAGTTCGTGGTGGGGCTCTGCCTGGCGGCCGTCACCGCCTTCCTCGTGCTGCTGTTCCGCCACCGGATCCGGTTCCTCGGCGCCTTCGTCACCCTCGCCGCCGCCCTGGGGCTCGGCTTCGCCGTGCTCTTCCTGCACGTCCAGGCGGGGCCGCTCATGCCGGCCCTCCAGTCCTACTGGCTCGCCATCCACGTGTCCGCCGCGATCGTGGCGAGCGGGCTGTTCACGGTCGCCGGGGTGAGCGCGATCCTCTACCTGGTCCGCAAGGACCGCCCCTCGGTGCTGCCCACCCGGGAGGCCCTGGACACGGTCGTGCACCGCGCGATCGTGATCGGCTTCCCCATCTGGACCTTCGCCGTGATCGCCGGGGCGCTGTGGGCGGACCGGGCCTGGGGCCGCTACTGGGGCTGGGACCCCAAGGAGGTCTGGTCCTTCATCACCTGGGTCGTGTACGCCGCCTACCTCCACGCGCGGGCGACCGCGGGCTGGAAGGGCAAGGCCGCCATCATCATCTCCTTGGTCGCCTTCGCCTGCCTGCTGTTCAACCTGATCGGCGTGAACATCTTCTTCCCCGGTCTCCACTCCTACAGCGACATCCCGCGCTGACCGGGGGCCACGGTTCCCCGGGGTCGGTCAGGCGGGGCGGGCGGCCGACATCCCGCGCTGACCGGGGGCCACGGCATCCCGTGCTGACCTGGGGCGCGGCATCCCGTGGTGACCGGGTGCTCCGGCGTCGCGCGCCTGGTGCATGATGCCGCGGCGGCACCGCGGCGTCCTGCGCCGGCCGGGTGCGCCTTCCGCATCGACCGGGCGGGGCTCCCTACCGGGTGTGGCATCTCACCCCGACCGGCCCGCTCGGCCGCGTGGCGTGCGGCCGCCGCCACCGGGCCGGGTTCCGCGCCCGCCGGACGCGCGCGCCGTACGGGGACCGCCGGATCGTGCGCGCCGTACCAGGCCACCGGTCGTGCGGGCCGTGCCGGCGCGGGGTCGTGGGCCGTACCGGGGCCGATCGTGCGGGCCGTAGCGGGATGCCGGATCGCGGGGCGCGGTCGAGGTCCCGCCGGGCGCCGGGCACGGAGCACCCCGTGGCCGGGGCCGGAACGGCGCGGCCGGAGCGGAGAAACGGCGGCCGGAGGTGCGAAGCGGCCGGAAGCGGCACCGCCCGCCGGCGCCCCGGCGGCGGGCGGTGAGGTCACTCCTCGCCGCGGAGCCGGCGGTCGAGCGAGCGGAGGAACTCGGGGTCGTCGTCGGGGCCGATCGGCCGCCCAGGCTGCGGCTGCTCCCGCCATCCAGCGCCGGCGGCCGGGTCATGCCAGGCGGGGGCCTGGGGGCGCCCGAACAGCAGCCACAGCAGGCCGCCCAGGCCGGGGAGGAGGGCCACGATGATGACCCACGCCGCCTTCGGCAGGTTCCGCACCTCGTGCCACGGCGTCGTGATGACGTGGAACAGGCAGAAGAGCCAGAAGGCGAGCAGCACCAGACCGGAAATCACGGAGGGCATGCCCACAAGGTAAGCCATGCGGAGGGGTGCTGCCGCCGGAGGCCATCGACTTCTGTCCGCGGCGCCGGGCCACGCCCCGGTGAGTCCTCGGTGTCCTGCGCGCTCGATCCGGCTGACGGCGCCGGTCAGGCGTCGTACGGTGGTCCGGTACAGGCTGCGGGAGAACTCAGCGTCATGAGTGGGGTGTGATGGCTGAGCGTGGGGAAAGGGGCCGGCACCGCCGGGTGTCCCGGTGGTGGCGGTGGGGACCGTACGCGTCGCGGCGGAGGCTGGAGGCGACCGAGCGGTCACCCGAGCGTTCTCCCGAGCGGATCGCCGAACGCCGGCCGGAGCGCCGCCCGGAGCGTTCGGTGGAGCGGGTCCACGCGGCGACCGCGCCGGTGGTGCACGACCGGCCGAGCTACACCTGGCGGGACTTCGAGCTCGACGACCGGCCGATGCGGGCCGAGCCGCACCCGCCGGACGCACCGGACCTCCGGGACGGCCGGCGGCACTGCGGCCCGCTGGAGCGCATCCTCCACCGGCAGTGGGACGCCGCCGAGGGGCCGCCCTCGATCGACGCGGTGCACGCCGTCGACAGCCTCGCCCGGCTGCCCGACTTGATCAAGGTCAAGCTCGCCGACGGCCTGGCGGGGATCTACATCGGCGCGGGCGGGGTGCCCGACCTGGACGACATGGGCTACCTGCGCGGGGCGCCGCTGCCCTCCGGCCAGGGGACCTGGGACATCTGCGCCGGCGCCTACGGCGACAGGAAGATCGTCGTCGGGGACCGGCCCTCGCCGACCCCCGACGTGATGCTGCACGAGGTCGGCCACGCCCTGGACGACGTGGACGCGACGCCGCCCTGGGAGTGGGTGTCGGACTCGCCGGAGTTCGCCGCCCTCTACGCGGAGTGCGTGCCGTTGCTCGCCTCGTCGTTCCACCGGCAGCCGGGCGGGCTCGGCCGGAAGGAGTTCTTCGCCGACGCCTTCGCCGCGATCGCCTCCCGGCAGCGCCCCGCCCTCGTGGACATGCTCAGCGGCCACACCAGGGCCGCGCTCAACGTCATGCTGTTCTTCAACCGGCGCTATGGGATCTAGGTGGTTCGGATGTTCGTGATCCGGCTCGGTGACGGGAGGCTCCGCGTCCCCCGATCACTCACGAGCGCCGACGGGCGCTTGATCGGCAATGCCTATGTCGAGATCGCGCCCGGCGAGCCCGATTACGAGCGCTACCTCAGCGAAGCGATCACCGAGGAGGAGGCCGCCGAGCGGCGCCGCCGGTGGCGGGAGGACAACGACGAGCTCGAGCGGGTCTTCCAGGCGTTCAAGGCGGAGCAGGAGTGACCGCCCGGCGCGGAGCGGGAGCGGCCGCCCGGCGCGGGGCGGGCGTGACGGCCTGGCACAGGGTGGGGACCGCCGGGCGCGGAGCGGGCGTGCCGGCTCCGCGGGCCGAGGTCACACCGGGACAAGGCAGGACGTTCCGGGTGACCTCGACGACGCGGGCAGAGGAAATCGGGTGACCCTGCGCCCGGGGTGATGCGCAGAGTCACCTGTCCTTGCATGCCGTACGTTCACACGCGCGGTGAGTCGCCGTTCTGGCGTTCGGCCGACATGACGTCCTCACCGCGTAGGAGGGCGTGCACCTCCGACTCGCGGAATCGCCGGTGCCCTCCGGGGGTACGGATGCTGCTGATTCGGCCTGCGGCGGCCCAGCGTGTCACCGTTTTCGGGTCGACCCGGAAGAGGGCGGCAACCTCTCCGGGGGTCAGCAGTCGCTCGCTGCTACTCTCCACAATCTCTCCCCCTCGCGTCCCGCGTCCTGCAGCGGGCGGACAGGTAACCAGTCTGCCGAGCGAAGCCTGATTTATCCGTGGTTTCCGGCGAAGATCACGGGTTGTTACCGGCTCAGTGCCCGATTGTTATATGATAGAGCCTCTTTGGTACTCTCATGGAGGTTTCTTTACAAATCCACCTTGTTGTGAACACTAGCAGTACCAGCGCTCGATGCGAAGAGAGATGGGCGTCACGACAGGATGACGTAACCTCAAGGGTGTGCACCCGCTAGTCGTTTACACGCTTTCCAGGTTCGGGCTCTTCCTCGTCACCCTAGGGGTCCTCTATCTCGTCGGCATGCGCGGCTTCTGGCTGCTCATCCTGGCTTTCCTGGTGAGTGGATTGGCCAGTTACGTTCTGCTGTCGAGACAGCGCGACGCAGTGAGCGAGCGTATCGTCCGCAAACGCGAGCGCAGGGACGGCTAGGCCAGACGGGGCGTGTCAACGTGGGCATCGTACTCACGTCCAGTGGCCGCTGTGGCGCTTCTCACCAAATGGTTTCCAATACTTAGCAGTAACGTCTTTACCCGGTTTCCGCTTTGCCGGGCGCGTTCCGGCGGCTCGCCCGAGCCGGGCGCAGACCGGCCCGGACCGGCCCTTACACCATTTCGCCGCAGGTCAACGGGGTTAGGCGGGGGGATTCCGGCGCATTGCACGCCCGCCCGGAGACGCCAGGCGTGAGAGCGGGGCAGCGGGCCACGGCCCAGGCGTCCGCGCATCGCTCGATCCCCACCTTCTAAGAGACGGTGTAATCGCGTAACTACATTACGCACACGGCCCCGGCATGGTGAGGTCTCGCCGGCGCCGCCGCTTAGGCTTGCCGCATGACGCGCGCATCGCTGGACAAGCAGCCCCGCGAGGTCGCCGCGATGTTCGATCGCACGGCCAAGCGGTACGACCTGGTCAACACCGTGCTCTCCCTCGGGCAGGACCGGACGTGGCGGAGGGCCACCGCGGCCGCCATCGACGCCGGGCCCGGGGAGCTCGTGCTCGATCTCGCGGCCGGCACCGGCACCTCGACCGACGCCTTCACCATGTACGGCGCCCGCGCCATCGCGTGCGACTTCTCCCTCGGGATGCTGCGCACCGGCGTGGCCCGGCGGGGCGGTTCCGGCCTGTACGGCGGGGGCGTCCGCGGGGTCACGTTCATCGCCGGCGACGCCCTGCGCCTGCCGTTCAAGTCTGAAACTTTCGACGCGGTGACGATCTCCTTCGGGCTGCGGAACGTGGCCGACCCCGCGCAGGCGCTGCGGGAGATGCTCCGGGTGACCAAGCCCGGCGGACGCCTCGTCATCTGCGAGTTCTCCCGGCCGCCCGCCCGCTGGTTCGACCTCGTCTACTCCCAGTACCTGATGCGGCTGCTGCCGCTGGTCGCCCGTCTCCTCAGCTCCAACCCGGACTCGTACGAGTACCTCGCCGAGTCGATCCGGGCCTGGCCGGACCAGGCGGCCCTCGCGAAGCTCATCCACGAGGCCGGTTGGGAGAAGGTCGCCTGGCGGAACCTCACGTTCGGGATCGTCGCCCTCCACCGCGCGTTCAAGCCGGGGCCCGGCGCGGCCCGGCCCGGGGACGCCGTTTGACACCGGGCGGTGGGGATGGGATTAGACTTTGCGCGGACGTTTGTGAAGGTATTCACAAAGGCACGAAGGTCCCGTACCTCTTAAGGATCTTCTCTTCCCAGCAGGACAGGTCCCCGTGAGCGAGCAGACCCGGGCGGAGCGGAGCACGGCCGACGCCGACGTGATCGTCGTCGGCGCGGGCCCGGCCGGCTCGACCGCGGCCTTCTACCTGGCCAAGGCCGGGCTCGACGTGCTGCTGCTGGAGAAGACCCGGTTCCCCAGGGAGAAGGTGTGCGGGGACGGGCTCACTCCCCGGTCGGTCAAAGAGCTCGTCGCGATGGGCGTGGACATCGACGCGCCCGGCTGGATCCGGAACCGGGGCCTGCGGGTCTACGGTGCGGGCCTCCGGTTCGAGCTCGACTGGCCGCAGCTCACCAGCTACCCCGACTTCGGCCTGGTGCGCACCCGGGCCGACTTCGATGAGATCCTCGCCAGGCACGCCGAGCGCGCCGGCGCCCGCCTGCTCGAGGAGACCAACGTCACCGGGCCGGTGCTCGACGAGCGCAGCGGCCGCATCACCGGGGTGACCGCCAAGGGCGCCGACGGCGCGCCGCAGACCTTCCGCGCCCCGCTGGTGATCGCCGCGGACGGCAACTCCAGCCGCCTGTCCATCGCCATGGGGCTGCACAAGCGGGCCGACCGGCCGATGGGCGTGGCGGTGCGCACGTACTTCCGCAGCCCGCGCCACGACGACGACTACCTGGAGACCTGGCTGGAGCTGTGGGACGGGGACCGGCTCCTGCCCGGGTACGGCTGGATCTTCGGCGTGGGCGACGGCACCTGCAATGTGGGGGTCGGCCTGCTCAACACCAGCGCCGCCTTCAAGAACGTCGACTACCGCGACCTGCTCCGGCGCTGGGTCAAGGGCATGCCGGCCGAGTGGGGCTTCACCGAGGAGAACATGACCGCCCCGATCAGGGGCGCCGCGCTGCCGATGGCCTTCAACCGGCAGCCCGCCTACCGCCGGGGCCTGCTCCTCGTCGGCGACGCGGCCGGAGCGGTCAATCCGTTCAACGGGGAGGGCATCGCCTACGCCATGGCGACCGGCCGGATCGCGGCCGAGACCATCGTCCAGGCGCTCGCCCGCCCCACCCCGGCTCAGCGAGAGCGCGTTTTACTCTCCTACCCGCGTATTCTCAAGGAGGAGTACGGCGGCTACTTCACCCTCGGCCGGCTGTTCCTGGAGGCGATCGGCAGGCCGGGCGTGATGAAGTTCGCCACGCGGCACGGGCTGCCACGCCCGACCCTGATGAGGTTCGCCCTCAAGCTGCTGGCTAATCTGACAGACCGGCGGGGTGACGTCTCCGACCGCATCATCAACGCGCTGTCAAAGGTGGCTCCGTCCGCATGACCGAAGCAAATTGCAACCCTTACGCGACCGTGAAGGCGGCCGCTGAGCCCGGCGCTATTGTGAACGTTCGTTTCCATCGAGTGTGCGAGGACATGTAGCGATGGAGCTCTACGTGCCGATCCTGGCGCTCGCGATCCTGGCGGCGGGGTTCGCCCTGCTGTCCGTGAGCGTCATCGCCCCCTTGACCGGGCCGAAGCGCTGGAACCGGGCGAAGCTGGACTCCTACGAGTGCGGCATCGATCCGACTCCGCAGCCGGTCGGTGGCGGCCGCTTCCCACTGAAGTTCATGGTCACCGCGATGTTGTTCATCGTGTTCGACATCGAGATCATCTTCCTCTATCCGTGGGCGGTCGCCTTCGACAAGCTGGGCGTGTTCGGTCTGGTCGAGATGGTGCTGTTCATCGTCACCGTTCTCGCGGCGTACACCTACGTCTGGCGCCGGCGCGGCCTCGATTGGGACTGAGCCATGGGTCTTGAAGAGAAGCTCCCGAGCGGTTTCCTCCTGACCACCGTGGAGAAGGCGGTCGGGTGGGCACGGAAGAACTCCGTCTGGCCGGCGACGTTCGGCCTCGCCTGCTGCGCGATCGAGCTGATGGCGACCGGCGGCCCCAAGCATGACCTCGCCAGGTTCGGGATGGAGCGCGCGTCGGCCACGCCGCGCCAGGCCGACCTGATGATCGTGGCGGGCCGGGTCTCGCAGAAGATGGCCCCGGTGGTCCGCCGGATCTACGACCAGATGGCGGAGCCCAAGTGGGTGATCGCCATGGGCGTCTGCGCCTCCAGCGGCGGCATGTTCAACAACTACGCCGTGGTGCAGGGCGTGGACCACATCGTCCCCGTCGACGTCTACCTCCCGGGCTGCCCGCCGCGGCCGGAGATGCTCATCGACGCCATCGTCAAGCTGCACGACAAGATCCAGAACATGAAGTTCGGCGCGCACCGCGCCGCCCAGCTCGAGGAACTCGAACGCCGGGCACTGCGCACGCTGCCGCTGATCGAGCAGGGGGCGGGCAAGTGAGCAGCAAGAACCTTCCCGAGGTACCGGACGGCGCGAACGCCGACATGGCGAACTGGCCGGTCGTGCGGACCGGCATGTTCGGTGTTAAGGGCAGTGGCGACACCTCCGGCTACGGCCGCCTCGTGGTACGGCGCCCGCCCAAGTCCTCCACGCCGCGGCCGTACGGCTCGTACTTCGACGAGGTGGCGGACGCGCTCGAGGCGCTCTGCGGGGACGCCATCGAGCGGGTGGTCGTGGACCGGGGTGAGATCACCTTCCACGTGCGGCGCGAGCGGCTGGTCGAGGTGATGCGCCACCTCCGCGACGACCCGCGGCTCCGGTTCGAGCTCTCGCTTGGGGTGAGCGGCGTGCACTACCCCGACGACGCCGGTGCCGAGCTCCACGCCGTCTACCACCTCTGCTCCATCACCCACAACCGGCGCATCCGGGTCGAGGTCTCCTGCCCCGACTCCGATCCCCATATTCCCTCCACGGTTTCGGTCTACCCCACGCACAACTGGCATGAGCGGGAGACCTACGACTTCTTCGGGATCATCTTCGACGGCCACCCCGCGCTGACCCGGATCGAGATGCCCGACGACTGGGAGGGCCATCCCCAGCGCAAGGACTACCCCCTTGGCGGGATCCCGGTCGAGTACCGCGGAGCCACCACGCCCCCGCCGGACCAGAGGAGGTCGTACTCGTGAGCACCATGGAGGCCGAAGGCCGGGTCGTCGACGTCGCCGGCCAGGACTGGGACGAGGTGGTCCGGACCGTCGGCGAGTCGGGCGAGGAGCGCCTCGTCGTGAACATGGGTCCGCAGCACCCCTCCACCCACGGGGTGCTCCGGCTCGTGCTCACGCTCGACGGTGAGACGGTGACCGAGGTGCGGCCCGTCATCGGGTACCTGCACACCGGCATCGAGAAGAACATGGAGTACCGGACGTGGACCCAGGGGGTCACGTTCGTCACCCGGATGGACTACCTCTCCCCGATCTTCAACGAGACGGCCTACTGCATGGCGGTCGAGAAGCTGCTGGGGATCACCGACCGCATCCCCGAGCGGGCGAAGACCCTCCGGGTGCTGATGATGGAGCTCAACCGGATCTCCTCGCACCTGGTGGCCGTCGCGACGTACGGCATGGAGCTCGGGGCCACGTCCATCATGATCTACGGCTTCCGCGAGCGGGAGATGGTGCTCGACCTGTTCGAGTACATCACCGGGCTCCGGATGAACATGGCCTACGTCCGCCCGGGCGGGGTGAGCGTGGACCTGCCGGCCGGCGCCGTCGACAAGATCGGCGAGTTCCTCAAGGTCATGCCGGGCCGGATCAAGGACATGCGCAAGCTCCTCGACGAGAACCCGGTCTACACCCGGCGGACCAAGGACGTGGCCTACCTCGACCTCACCGGGTGCATGGCGCTCGGGGTCACCGGCCCGGTGCTGCGGGCGGCCGGCCTGCCGTGGGACCTGCGCAAGACCCAGCCGTACCTCGGCTACGAGACCTACGAGTTCGACGTGCCCACGGCGAACACCTGCGACGTCTACGGCCGGTACCTCGTCCGCATGGCCGAGATGGAGGAGTCCCTCAAGATCATCGAGCAGGCGCTCGACCGGCTCACCGGCCCGCTCAAGGGCGAGCCCGTGATGATCGAGGACAAGAAGATCGGCTGGCCGTCCAGGCTCGCGCTCGGCCCCGACGGCCTCGGCAACTCGCCCGACCACATCGCCCACATCATGGGCACCTCCATGGAGGCCCTGATCCACCACTTCAAGCTCGTGACCGAGGGCTTCCGCGTGCCGGCCGGGCAGGCGTACGCCGCGGTGGAGTCGCCGCGGGGCGAGCTCGGCGCGCACGTGGTGAGCGACGGCGGCACCCGCCCCTACCGGGTGCACTTCCGCGACCCCTCGTTCACCAACCTGCAGGCGCTCCCCGCGATGTGCGAGGGCGGCATGGTCGCCGACGTCATCTCGGCGATCGCTTCGATCGACCCGGTCATGGGAGGTGTCGACCGGTGACGTACGCACCGGAGGTCCGCGAGCGCCTCGAACGCGAGGCCAAGGAGATCATCGCGCGCTACCCGAAGCCGCGGTCGGCGCTGCTGCCCTTGCTCCACCTCGTCCAGTCGGAGGACGGCTACATCTCCGACGACGGGGCCGAGTTCTGCGCCGAGCAGCTCGGCCTGACCAAGGCGGAGGTCCTCGGCGTCGCGACCTTCTACACGATGTACAAGCGCGAGCCGGCCGGGGAGTACAACGTCGGCGTCTGCATCAACACGCTCTGCGCGGTCATGGGCGGCGACCAGATCTGGGAGACGCTCACCGAGCACCTCGGGATCGGCCACAACGAGACCACGCCCGACGGGAAGATCACGCTGGAGCGGCTGGAGTGCAACGCCGCCTGCGACTACGCCCCCGTGGTCGTGGTGAACTGGGAGTTCTTCGACAACCAGACCCCGGAGTCGGCCAAGCGGCTCGTCGACGACCTCCGCGCGGGCAAGGGGGCGACCCCGACCCGCGGCCCCAAGCGCCTGTGCACGTTCAAGGAGGCGTCCCGGATCCTCGCCGGCTTCCCCGACGGCCGGGCCGGTGAGGGACCGTCCGCGGGCGAGGCGTCACTGCGCGGCCTGCGGCTCGCGAAGGCGAACGGCTGGGAGGCGCCGCGGCCGGGCGCCGAGGCCAACGAGCAGAAGCGGGGGAGCGAGGAATGACACAGCTCACGCCCGTTCTCACCCGGAACTGGGACCGACCGGACTCGTTCACGCTCGCCGGGTACGGCGACTACTCGGCCGCCCGGAAGGCCCTCAGCATGGACCCGGACACCATCATCCAGATGGTCAAGGACTCGGGCCTGCGCGGGCGCGGCGGGGCCGGCTTCCCCACCGGCATGAAGTGGGGCTTCATCCCGCAGAACGACGGCAAGCCCCACTACCTGGTGGTGAACGCGGACGAGTCCGAGCCCGGGACCTGCAAGGACATCCCGCTGATGATGGCGAACCCGCACGCGCTCATCGAGGGCGCCATCATCACCTCGTACGCGATCCGGGCCAACCACGCGTTCATCTACGTCCGCGGTGAGGTCCTCCACGTGATCCGCCGGCTCCAGGCCGCGGTCCGGGAGGCGTACGAGGCGGGCTACCTCGGCCGGAACATCTTCGGCTCGGGGTACGACCTGGAGCTCGTGGTCCACTGCGGCGCCGGCGCGTACATCTGCGGTGAGGAGACCGCGCTGCTCGACTCGCTCGAGGGCCGCCGCGGCCAGCCGCGGCTCAAGCCCCCGTTCCCCGCGGTCGCCGGCCTCTACGCCTGCCCCACCGTGATCAACAACGTGGAGTCGGTGGCGACCGTGCCCAGCATCGTCGCGAACGGCCCCGAGTGGTTCGCGAGCATGGGCACGGAGAAGTCCAAGGGCTTCGGCATCTTCTCGCTCTCCGGCCACGTGGCGCGTCCGGGGCAGTACGAGGCGCCGCTCGGCATCACCCTGCGCGAGCTGCTCGAGATGGCCGGCGGAATCCGGGCCGGTCACCGGCTCAAGTTCTGGACCCCCGGCGGATCGTCGACGCCGATCTTCACCGAGGAGCACCTCGACGTCCCGCTCGACTTCGAGTCGGTCGCGGCGAACGGCTCGATGCTCGGCACCCGCGCCATCCAGATCTTCGACGAGACCACCTGCGTGGTCCGTGCCGTGCTGCGCTGGACCGAGTTCTACGCGCACGAGTCCTGCGGCAAGTGCACACCCTGCCGCGAGGGCACGTACTGGCTCAAGCAGGTGCTCTACCGGCTCGAGAAGGGCCAGGGCACCGAGGAGGACCTGGCCACCATCACCGACATCGCCGACAACATCCTCGGGCGCTCGTTCTGCGCGCTCGGTGACGGCGCGACGAGCTCCATCCACTCGTCGGTGAAGCTCTTCAGGGACGAATACCTCAAGCACTTCGAGATCGGCGGCTGCCCGTTCGATCCCGCTGCTTCCACGGTGTGGGGGGTCAAGTGACCATAGAGACGACGTCGGCGGGACAGATCGAGCGCCCGGTGGACATGGTGACGCTCACCATCGACGGCTTCCGGGTCTCGGTGCCGAAGGGAACGCTCATCATCCGGGCGGCCGAGCTGCTCGGGATCGAGATCCCGCGGTTCTGCGACCACCCGCTGCTCGATCCCGCCGCCAACTGCCGGCAGTGCCTGGTGGAGATCACCGACGCGGGGAACGGCCGCGGCTTCCCCAAGCCCCAGCCGTCCTGCGCGATCGAGGTCGCCGAGGGCATGGTGGTGAAGACCGCGCTCACCTCGCCCGTCGCGGAGAAGGCGCAGCGCGGGGTCATGGAGATGCTCCTCCTCAACCACCCGCTCGACTGCCCGGTCTGCGACAAGGGCGGTGAGTGCCCGCTGCAGAACCAGGCGATGTCGCACGGCCAGGGCGAGAGCCGGTTCCAGGAGAAGAAGCGGACCTTCCCCAAGCCGGTCGCCCTCTCCACCCAGGTGCTGCTCGACCGCGAGCGCTGCATCCAGTGCGCGCGCTGCCTCCGCTTCTCCGAGCAGATCGCCGGTGACCCGCTCATCACGTTCTTCGAGCGCGGGGCCAAGGAGCAGGTGGCCGCCGCCGACGGCGAGCCGTTCCACTCCTACTTCTCCGGCAACACGATCCAGATCTGCCCGGTCGGCGCGCTGACCGGCGCCGCGTACCGGTTCCGCGCCCGCCCGTTCGACCTGGTGTCCACGCCGAGCGCGTGCGAGCACTGCGCCTCCGGGTGCGCGCTGCGCACGGACCACCGCCGCGGCAAGGTCCTGCGCCGCCTCGCCGCCGACGACCCCCAGGTGAACGAGGAGTGGAACTGCGACAAGGGCCGCTGGGCGTTCACCTACGCCACCCAGCCGGACCGGCTCACCACGCCGCTCGTCCGGGACGAGGACGGCAAACTGGTGCCGGCGTCCTGGCCTGAGGCGCTGGCGGCCGCGGCCGAGGGTCTCGCCCGCGCCCGGGGCCGGGCCGGCGTCCTGGTCGGCGGCCGGCTCACCCTCGAGGACGCCTACGCGTACAGCAAGTTCGCCCGGGTCGCGCTCGGCACCAACGACATCGACTTCCGGGCCCGGCCGCACTCGGAGGAGGAGGCCCGCTTCCTCGCCTACGCGGTGGCCGGCAAGGGCATCGAGGTCTCCTACGCCGACCTCGAGCGGGCCCCGGTCGTGCTCCTCGTCGGCTTCGAGCCGGAGGAGGAGTCGCCGATCGTCTTCCTCCGCCTCCGCAAGGCGGTCCGGAAGAAGGGCCTGAAGGTCTACTCGATCGCCCCGTTCACCACGCCGGGCCTCGCCAAGCTCAACGCCACGCTCATCCGCCCCGTCCCGGGCGCCGAGGCCGAGGCGCTCGGCGAGCTGATCGGCGGCGACCTGATCCCGGCCGAGGGCATCATCCTCGTGGGCGAGCGGCTCGCCACCGTCCCCGGCGCGTTCTCCGCCCTGGTCCGGCTCGTCCAGGCCACCGGGGCGCGGGTCGCCTGGGTGCCGCGGCGGGCGGGCGAGCGGGGCGCGCTCGAGGCGGGCGCGCTGCCGAACCTGCTGCCGATCGGCCGGCCGGTCGACGACGAGACCGCCCGGAGCGAGGTGGCCCGGGTGTGGAACGTCGGGTCGCTCCCGTCGCTCCCCGGCCGGGACACCACCGGCATCATCGACGCCGCGCTGAACGAGGAGATCGACGCGCTGCTCGTCGCCGGGGTCGACCCCTACGACCTGCCCGACCCGTCCCGGGCGCTCGCCGCGCTGGAGAACACCCCGTTCGTGGTGAGCCTGGAGATCCGGGCGAGCGCCGTCACCGACCGCGCCGACGTGGTGCTGCCCGTCGCCGTGGTGGCGGAGAAGTCCGGTAGTTTCGTCAACTGGGAGGGCAGGGGACGCCAGTTCGAGGCGGCGCTGCAGGTCCCCGGCGTGCTCAGCGACCTGCGGGTGATCAACGCGATCGCCGACCACATGGACGTCCACCTCGGCCTCCCGGACCCGGCAGCCGCCCGGCGCGAGCTCGCCGCCATCGGCACCTGGAAGGGCTCCCGGGCCACGCCGCCCACCCTGACGGGACGGCCGGGCAAGGAGCCCCAGGCGGGCGAGGCGGTGCTCGCGACCTGGCACCTCCTGCTCGACGACGGCAGGCTCCAGGACGGCGAGCCGTACCTCGCCGGGACGGCACGCCCCGCGACGGCGCTGATCTCCGCGGCCACCGCCGCCGAGATCGGCGTGTCCGAGGGCGACAAGATCAGTATCGGGGACGGCGGCGTGGTCATGCCGGTGCGGATCGCGGATCTTCCCGACCGCGTGGTGTGGGTGCCGTCGAACTCGAACGGCATCTCCGTCACCCGTGACCTTGGCGCCGTGGCGGGCGACGTCGTGAAGATCGGGAGCGTCTCGTGAACAACGCCGGACCCACGCTGAGCGACTTCGGCAACGATCCGCTGTGGCTCAGCTTCCTCAAGGCCGTCTGCATCTTCGTCCTGCTGCTGCTGGGCGTGCTGTTCGGCGTCTGGGGCGAGCGGAAGATCATCGCCCGGATGCAGCACCGGTACGGCCCCAACCGGGCGGGGAAGTTCGGCATCCTGCAGTCGCTGGCCGACGGCATCAAGCTGGCCCTCAAGGAGGACCTCGTCCCGCGCAAGGTGGACAAGGTCGTCTACATCCTCGCCCCGGCGCTGATCGCCATCCCCGCGTTCCTCGCGTTCTCGGTGATCCCGTTCGGGCCCACCGTGTCGATCTTCGGGGTCGAGACGCCGCTGCAGCTCACCGACCTCCCGGTCGGCGTGCTCCTGGTGCTCGCCATGGCCTCGATCGGCGTCTACGGCATCGTGCTCGCGGGGTGGAGCTCGCGCTCGCCGTACGCGATCCTGGGCGGGCTGCGGTCGAGCGCCCAGGTGGTCTCCTACGAGATCGCCATGGCGCTCTCCTTCGTCGCGGTCTTCCTCCAGGCCGGGACGCTGTCCACCTCGGAGATCGTCGCGGCGCAGGCGCACGCCGGGTCGGTCACGCTCTTCGGGGTCGAGATCCCCACGCCGTCCTGGTACGTGGTCTCGCTCTTCCCGTCGTTCGCGATCTACGTGATCACGATGTTCGGGGAGACGAACCGGCTGCCGTTCGACCTGCCCGAGGGCGAGGGTGAGCTGGTCGGTGGGTTCCACACCGAGTACTCCTCCTCGCTCAAGTGGGGCATGTTCATGATCGGCGAGTACGTGAACATGTTCACGGTCTCGGCGATCGCGGTCACGCTGTTCTTCGGCGGCTGGCACGCCCCGTGGCCGATCTCGATCTGGGACGCCGCGAACACCGGCTGGTGGCCGATGCTCTGGTTCCTCGGCAAGGTCGCGCTGGCGTTCTGGTTCTTCGTCTGGGTCCGCGCCTCGCTCCCGCGGGTCCGGTACGACCAGCTCATGGCCTTCGGGTGGAAGGTCCTCATCCCGGTCAACCTGGCGTGGATCCTCATCGCCGCGACCATGAAGGCCATGCGGATCTCGGAGGGCGACCGGACCGTCATCTACGTGCTCGGCGCGGTGATCATCATCGGCGCCTTCGCGATCTGGCTGCGGTTCGACACGGTGAACCAGCGGCGCGCCGAGGCCAAGGCCGCGCAGATCGAGGAGGAGTTCAAGCAGCTCCGCGAGGAGCCGGCCGCGGGCGGATTCCCGGTGCCGCCGCTGGACCTGCCGCACTACCGGGGAGTCGTGCCGGCGGCCCGGCACAGCACCGACGCCAAGGAGGTGACCAGTGGGAGCAACTGATTGGCTGAACCCCGTCAAGGGGTTCGGCGTCACCTTCCACCACATGTTCAAGAAGCCGGTGACCGTCCAGTACCCGGAGGAGAAGCGGCCGACCGCGCCGCGCTTCCACGGGCGGCACCAGCTGAACCGGTGGCCGGACGGCCTGGAGAAGTGCGTCGGCTGTGAGCTGTGCGCCTGGGCCTGCCCCGCGGACGCCATCTACGTCGAGGGCGCGGACAACACCGAGACCGAGCGGTACTCGCCCGGCGAGCGGTACGCCCGCGTCTACCAGATCAACTACCTCCGGTGCATCATGTGCGGCCTGTGCATCGAGGCGTGCCCGACGCGCGCGCTCACGATGACCAACGAGTACGAGCTGGCCGACACGAGCCGCGAGGCGATGATCTACACCAAGGACATGCTCCTCGCCCCGCTCGGGCCGGGCATGGAGGCGCCGCCGCACCCGATGCGCCTCGGCGAAACCGAAGAGGACTACTACCGGTTGGGTCGTGGCAATGGGTGAGTCCATCACGTTCTGGGTGCTCGCGGTCGTCTCCGTACTCGCCGCGTTCGGGCTCGTGCTCAGCCGGAAGGCCGTCTACTCGGCCCTCATGCTGGGCGTGGTCATGCTCTCGCTGGCGGTGCTGTACGCGGTGCAGGACGCGCCGTTCCTCGCGGCCGTCCAGATCATCGTGTACACCGGCGCCGTGATGATGCTGTTCCTGTTCGTGCTCATGCTCATCGGCGTGGACACGTCCGACTCGCTGGTCGAGACGATCAAGGGACAGCGCTTCTGGGCGATCGTGGCCGGGCTGGGCTTCGTCGCGCTGCTCGGGCTCGCGGTCGGCAACGTCGCGGTGAGCGCGGCGACCGGGCTGGGCGAGGAAGGCAAGGCGAGCAACGTGCTCTCGCTCGCCGAGCTGATCTTCACGCGGCACGTGTTCGCGTTCGAGGTCACCTCGGCGCTGCTGATCACCGCCGCGCTCGGGGCGATGGTGCTCGCCCACCGGGAGCGCCGCACCCCCAAGCCCACGCAGAAGGACCTGTCCCGCCGGCGGTTCCTCGAGTACGGCAGGACCGGCAAGGACCCGGCGCCCCTGCCGGGCCCGGGCACCTACGCCCGGCACAACGCCGTGGACCTGCCGGCGCTGCTCCCCGACGGCACGGTCTCCCCGCTCTCCGTCAACCGGTACATCGCCCGGTACGAGGCCAACGAGGGCGACCTCGACCCGGAGCTCGCCCGGCTCCGCGAGCAGGGGCGGCTCCTCGAGGGCCGGGCGGCGGCCGTGGACGGTGAGGAGCCCCGTGATGAGCGCGCCGAGGGCGGCGAGCCCGCCGAGGACGTGCTGAGCGCGCAGGCGGCCGGCCGTGGTGACGGACCGCGGAGCGAGGAGGAGGGCAAGTGACCACGCACTACCTTGTGCTCTCCGCGCTGCTGTTCACGATTGGCGCGGTCGGCGTGCTCCTGAGGCGCAACGCCATTGTGGTGTTCATGTGCATTGAGCTCATGCTCAATGCCTGCAACCTGGCGTTCGTCACCTTCGCCAGGCAGCACGGTAACCTTGACGGCCAGCTCATCGCGTTCTTCGTGATGGTGGTGGCCGCCGCCGAGGTGGTCGTCGGCCTGGCCATCATCGTGACGATCTTCCGAACCCGCAGGTCCGCGTCTGTCGATGACGCCAACCTGATGAAGCACTAAGAGGTGGCCGTGGAACCCGCTGTGTTTCAGCGCGATCTGACGGAGATCGCGTCGATCATCCAGCACGATGGCGGAGCGATCGGGGCCTCCTGGCTGATGATCGCCCTGCCCTTGGTGGGAGCGGCGCTCCTCCTGGTGGGCGGGCGCAGGACCGACAAGTTCGGTCACCTGCTCGGCACCGTGATGGCGCTCGCGTCGTTCGCGGTGTCCGTGCTGGCCTTCATCGAGCTGCTGGGGTTCGCGCCGCAGGAGCGGCGCCGGGCGGTCCCGCTCTTCGAGTTCATCCCCGGCATCGCCGACGTGGGCCTGCTGATCGACCCGCTGTCGATCTCGTTCTGCCTGCTGATCACCGGCGTCGGCTCGCTGATCCACATCTACTCGATCGGCTACATGGCCCACGACCCGGACCGGCGGCGGTTCTTCGCCTACCTCAACCTGTTCGTCGCCGCGATGCTCCTCCTCGTGCTGGCGGACAACTACCTGCTCCTGTTCGTCGGCTGGGAGGGCGTCGGTCTCGCCTCGTACCTGCTGATCGGCTTCTGGCAGTACAAGCCCTCGGCGGCGACGGCGGCGAAGAAGGCGTTCATCATCAACCGGGTCGGTGACTTCGGGCTGCTGATCGGCCTGTTCACGATCTTCGCGACCTTCCACTCGCTCGCGTTCGGCGAGGTGTTCTCCGCCGCCTCCCGCGCGTCGGAGGTCACGCTCACCGCGATCGGCCTGCTCCTCCTCGTGGGCGCCTGCGGCAAGTCCGCCCAGCTCCCGCTGCAGGCCTGGTTGCTCGACGCGATGGAGGGTCCCACCCCGGTCTCCGCCCTCATCCACGCGGCGACCATGGTGACCGCGGGTGTCTACCTGATCGTCCGGTCCGGCCCGATCTACGAGGGCGCGCCGACCGCGCAGCTCCTGGTGACGATCGTCGGTGTCGCCACCCTGCTCGCCGGTGCGATCATCGGTACCGCGAAGGACGACATCAAGAAGGCGCTCGCCGGCTCCACCATGTCGCAGATCGGCTACATGGTGCTCGCCGCCGGCATCGGCCCCGCCGGGTACGCCTTCGCGATCGCGCACCTGATCACCCACGGCTTCTTCAAGGCCGACCTCTTCCTCGGCGCCGGGTCGATCATGCACGCGATGAACGACGAGGTCGACATGCGCAAGTACGGCGCGCTGCGGAAGGTCATGCCGATCACCTTCGCGACCTTCCTCATCGGCTACCTCGCGATCATCGGCTTCCCGCTGCTGTCCGGTTACTTCACCAAGGACGGCATCATCGAGACCGCGATGGAGCACAGCGCGGTGCTCGGCTGGCTCGCGGTGCTCGGCGCCGGTATCACCGGCTTCTACATGTCGCGCGTGGTGTTCATGACCTTCTTCGGCACCAAGCGGTGGGACGCCAACGCCCACCCGCACGAGTCGCCGAAGGTCATGACCCTGCCGCTGATCGTGCTCTCCATCGGCTCGATCGGCCTCGGCGCCTACCTGATCCTGGGCAACCGGTTCATGCTCTTCCTGGCGCCGGCGGTCGGCGCCCCCGAGGAGCTGCCCGGCTTCCACCCGTTCAGCGTCCCCGGCCTCGCCACGCTCGGGCTCGTCGCGCTCGGCGCGGCGTACGCCTGGCTCAAGTACGGCGCGGCGGAGGTGCCCACCGTGGCGCCCCGCGGCTCGTTCCTGGTCAGGTTCGCCCGGCGTGACCTGTACGGCGACGCGCTGAACGAGGCGCTGTTCATGCGGCCCGGCCAGTGGCTCACCCGGATCGCGGTCTTCTTCGACAACCGGGGGGTCGACGGCCTGGTCAACGGGCTCGCCGCGCTGATCGGCGGGACCTCCGGGCGGCTGCGCAGGGTCCAGACGGGCTTCGCCCGCTCGTACGCGCTGTCGATGTTCATCGGCGCCACCGTCCTGGTCGGTGCCTGGTTCGTCGTAGGGAACCTGTGATGCACTGGCTCTCAACCCTGATGGGCGTGTCCGTGCTCGGCGCCCTGGGAGTGCCCCTCTTCCGCAACGACAAGCTCGCCAAGCAGTTCACGCTGGTGATATCGCTTGTCGTGCTCGCGCTGGCACTGGCGATGGCGCGCGAGTTCGACCCGAACGGCGATCGGTTCCAGTTCACCGAGACCTATGCCTGGATCCCGTCGTTCGGCATCCACTTCTCCGTGGGCGTCGATGGCATCGCCCTGGTGCTGATCCTGCTGTCGGCCGTCCTGGTGCCGGTCGTCGTCCTCGCGTCGTGGAACGAGGCCGAGGGAGGGAAGCGCTCGGTCCGCACGTACTTCTCGCTGATCCTCCTCCTCGAGGCGATGATGATCGGCGTCTTCGCGGCGACCGACGTCTTCCTCTTCTACGTGTTCTTCGAGGCCATGCTGATCCCGATGTACTTCATGATCGGGTCGTATGGCGGGGCGCAGCGGTCGTACGCCGCGGTCAAGTTCCTGCTCTACTCGCTCTTCGGCGGGCTGCTGATGCTCGTCGCGGTGATCGCGCTCTACGTGATCGCCGGGAAGAACACGTTCCTGTTCGGGGACCTCGTCGGCACGGTCCAGGACGCCACCACCCAGAAGTGGCTGTTCCTCGGCTTCTTCATCGCCTTCGCGATCAAGGCGCCGCTCTGGCCGTTCCACACCTGGCTGCCCGACGCCGCCGCCCAGGCCCCGGCGGGCTCCGCCGTGCTGCTCGTCGGCGTGCTCGACAAGGTCGGCACGTTCGGGATGCTGCGGTACTGCCTCGAGCTGTTCCCCGACGCGTCCAAGTACTTCACGCCGCTGGTGATCACGCTGTGCGTGATCGGCGTGGTGTACGGCGCGATCGTCGCCATCGGCCAGACCGACATGAAGCGGCTGATCGCCTACACGTCGGTCTCGCACTTCGGCTTCATCGCGCTCGGCGTGTTCGCGATGACCAGCAACGCGAGCGCGGGGGCCACGCTCTACATGGTCAACCACGGCTTCTCCACCGGGGCGCTCTTCCTGATCGCCGGCTTCCTGATCAGCCGCCGCGGCTCGCAGTTCATCGCCGACTACGGCGGGGTGCAGAAGGTGGCCCCGGTGCTCGCCGGGACGTTCCTGATCGCCGGGCTGTCCAGCCTCTCGCTCCCGGGCCTCAGCCCGTTCGTGAGCGAGTTCATGGTGCTCCTCGGCAGCTACGAGCGGTTCCTGTGGCCCACCGTGATCGCGACCACCGGTGTCATCCTCGCCGCGATCTACGTCCTGTGGATGTACCAGCGGATGATGAACGGCCCGACGGCCGAGCCGGTGAAGCGCATGCCCGACCTCAACGCGCGGGAGAAGTGGGCGATCGCGCCGCTGATCCTGCTGCTGGTCGTGTTCGGCTTCTACCCGAAGCCGCTGCTTGACGTCATCAACCCCGCGGTGAAGAGCACGCTCGCCAGCGTCTCGGTCACCGACCCGGCCCCTGCCGTACCCGTTGCCGCCGAGGAGGGCCAGTGATCTTCCAAGCGCCGAACATCGAGTACGGGCTGCTCGCGCCGATCCTCATCGTCTTCGGCGCGGCGGTCGCCGGGGTGCTCGTCGAGGCCTTCGCCCCGCGCTACCTCCGCTCGGCGATCCACCTGCCGCTCGCCCTCGTCTCGCTCCTCGGGGCGTTCGCGCTGACCATCTGGCAGGTCGCCGCCAACGGGATCCCCACCAAGGCGGCGGCCGAGGGGGCGCTCGCCGTCGACGGCCCGGCACTGTTCATCTGGGGCACCATCCTGGTGCTCGCCATCGTCAGCGTGCTCCTCATCAACGACGAAGGCCACTTCGTCGCCTCCGCGGTCGCCGTCCCCGGCACCGCCGAGGAGGAGCAGTCGCTCCAGGACGGTGCCGCGCACACCGAGGTGTTCCCGCTCGCGCTCTTCGCGGTCGGCGGCATGATGCTCTTCCCGGTCGCGAACGACCTGCTGGTCGCGTTCGTGGCCCTGGAGGTCATGTCGCTCCCGCTCTACCTGCTGTGCGGGCTGGCGCGCCGCCGCCGGCTGCTCTCGCAGGAGGCCGCGGTCAAGTACTTCCTGCTCGGCGCGTTCTCCTCGGCGTTCTTCCTGTACGGCGTGGCGCTGGTGTACGGCTTCGCCGGCTCGGTCGACCTCGCCGCGATCAGCCGGGCGCTGGGCGAGGTGGACGGCCGGGACCCGCTGCTCTTCCTCGGCATGGCCCTGCTCGGCGTGGGCCTGCTGTTCAAGATCGGTGCCGCGCCGTTCCAGGCCTGGAAGCCGGACGTGTACCAGGGCTCGCCGACCCCGATCACCGCGCTGATGGCGTCGGGCACCCTGGTCGCCGCCTTCGGCGCGCTGCTGCGGGTGTTCTGGGTCGGCCTCGGCGGCATGGACTGGAGCTGGCGCCCGGTCATGTGGGCGGTGGCGATCCTCACCATGCTGGTGGGCGCGGTCCTCGCCGTGACGCAGACCGACATCAAGCGGATGCTCGCCTACTCGTCGATCGCGCACGCCGGGTTCCTGCTCATCGGCGTGGTCGCGACCGGCGGCACCCAGGCGGAGAACGCCGCCGTGGTGTCGGCGATCCTCTTCTACCTCGTGGCGTACGGCTTCAGCACCGTCGGCGCGTTCGCCGTGGTGACCATGGTCCGCGACCCCGGAGGCGAGGCCTGGCACCTGTCCCGGTGGGCCGGCCTGGGCAAGCGCTCCCCGCTGCTCGCCGGGGTGTTCGCCTTCTTCCTCCTCGCCTTCGCCGGGATCCCGCTGACCAGCGGCTTCCTCGGGAAGTACGCGGTCTTCTCGGCGGCCGTCGCCAACGACGCCGTCCCGCTGGTGATCGTCGGCGTGATCGCCTCGGCCATCGCCGCGTTCTTCTACGTCCGGGTGATCGTGCTGATGTTCTTCAGCGACCCGGCGGCGGATGCTCCTGCGGTCGTGCTGCCCTCTGTGGGCACGGCGGCTGTGGTGGCGACGGCGGCATTGGCTACCGTAGTGCTGGGCGTGTACCCGGAGCCGGTGCTCGACCTGGCGCACTCGGCTGCCAAGTCCCTGTTCGTCCGTTAAGGAGCTTCCCTCATGGCCGCGCCGCCCCTTGTGGAGATTCCGCGTGTCGACGAGCGGCTGGCCGAGGATCTGGCGACCGGGCTCGCCGAGGTGGAGCGGATGCTCCGGGCGTCGGTCGAGAGCGAAGACGCCTTCATCACCGAGGCGGCCCGGCATGTCATGGAGGCGGGTGGCAAGCGGTTCCGGGCGATGCTCGTGCTGCTTGCCGCCCAGTTCGGCGATCCCAAGGCCCCGGCCGTGGTCCCGGGAGCCGTCGTCATCGAGCTCACCCACCTGGCGACGCTCTATCACGACGACGTGATGGACCAGGCGCCGATGCGCCGGGGCCTCCCCTCGGCGAACGCCAGGTTCGGTGACACCGTGGCGATCCTCACCGGCGACTACCTGTTCGCCCAGGCATCGGAGATCCTCGCCGACCTCGGCGCCGAGGCGATCCGCGTACAGGCCCGCACGTTCTCCCGCCTGGTGCGCGGGCAGATCCGCGAGACGATCGGGCCGCCGGAGGGCATGGACCCGATCACGCACTACCTCCAGGTGCTCGCCGACAAGACCGGGTCGCTCATCGCCACGTCCGGCCGGTTCGGTGCCATGCTGTCCGGTGCCCCGCGGGAGGTGGAGGAGCGGCTCGCCGGCGCCTGCGAGGCGATCGGCGTCGCCTGGCAGCTCGGCGACGACATCATCGACGTGGTCTCGGACGGGTCGGTCTCGGGCAAGACGCCGGGCACCGACCTGCGCGAGGGTGTCCGCACCCTGCCCGTGCTGTACGCGCTCGCCAGCACGGACCCGGCCGACGAGCGGCTGCGCACGCTGCTCTCCGGTCCGGTGGCCGAGCAGGACATCGAGGAGGCGCTCACGCTGCTGCGCGCCCACCCTGCGATGGACATGGCGCGCAAGGAGCTGGTGAAGTGGGCGGACCAGGCGAAGGATGCCCTGTCCGGCCTGCCGGACATCCCGGCCCGCACGGCGCTGATCCGGCTCTGCGACTGGGTGGTCGAGCGCACGGCCTGAGCCGCCGGTGTGGCCGTTGTCACGCTTCCGGCCGCGACCGCCACGTACAAGATCGGCGTAAGGTAACTTCTCGATTCTTTGTCCGAAATCGAGAGAAGTCTTTGCGCTGATGACGGCTTTTTCGCAACGTGTTGTGGCGGCCGGGAGCGCGGCCGTGCTCGGCGCCGCGGTGCTGACCGTGGCGTCGGCGACGCCCGCCCAGGCCGCTGTGGCCCTGACCTGCCCGGCCACGGTCCCGGTGTACGCGATCGACGGCGACGGCCGCCTGAAGTGGTACGGCCACCGCGACGCCGGCGGCGGCTCCTGGTCCTGGGCGTCCGGGAGCGGGGCCCAGATCGGGCACGGCTGGCACGGGTTCAAGCGGGTGTTCTCCGGCGGCAACGGGGTGATCTACGCCGTCGACGGGTCGGGGTACCTGAAGTGGTACCGGCACACCGGGGCCTCCACCGGCGCCAACACCTGGGCCTCCGGCTCGGGCAAGGTGATCGGCCACGGGTGGGACGGTTTCGTCGACGTCGTCGCCGACGGCACCGGTGTCATCTACGCGCTCGACGCCGACGGCAACCTCCGCTGGTACCGGCACCTGTCGCCCACCACCGGCGGCACCGGGTGGGCCTCCGGCAGCGGCACGGTCATCCGTACCGGATGGAAGGCGATCACCAAGCTGATCCCCGGCCGCGACGGGGTGATCTTCGGCATCAACACCAAGGGCCTGGTGCGCTGGTACAAGCACCTCAACCCGAGTGGCGGCGGGAGCACCTTCGGCACCGGGACCGGCCTGGTGACCGGCGAGGAGTGGGACCGCTACCGCACCCCGTCCGGCGCGGGCGCGGGCGTGTTCTACGCGGTCGACTCCGGCGGCCGGCTCTGGTGGGAGCGGCACGCCGACCCGCAGGCCGGCGCGCCCGTCTGGTACGAGCGCCGGCAGATCGGCTCGGGCTGGGGCTCGTTCACCAGCGTCTTCGCCGACGTCGCCTCGTGCGCGCCGGCCTCCTCCACCGGGTACGCCACGGGCTCCGGCGGCCGGACCCTCTACTACGTCAACGGGCGGGTCGCCGCCGTGCTCACCCCCGGAGCGCGCACGGCCGTGCTGTACGGCACCACCGTGCGGAAGTTCTCCGAGAGCACCACCACGGCCACCGTGTCCACCCGGGCCTGGGTGCGCCTGCTGCCCGGTCCCTGGTCGACCTCGGCCTCCTGGGCGTCGTCGTGGCTCTCCGCCAACGTGGGCAGCACGAGCGAGGACATCCTCGAGATCGCCTCGCAGTACATCACCGGTGCGCCGGACCGGTACAAGAACGGCCTGCGGTACGCGGGCGACGCCCACTACGGCCCGGTCGGCGAGGAGGGCCGCATCGAGGGGTCGGACTTCAACGACTACCTCGGCATCCCGTGGAAGTACGGCGACCGGGTGGACGAGCCCGAGCCCGACCAGAAGGATTCGCTCGACTGCTCCGGGTTCGTCCGGATGGTCTATGGCTACCGCAGCGGGTACCCGATGGAGATCGGCACCCCGACCGGTACGGCGCTGCCGCGCCGCGCGGTCCAGATGCACGCCTCGGCGCCCGGGGTCATGGTGGTCGACGGGGGCACCGCCAAGCCCACCTCCTACGCCGCGCTCCAGCCCGGTGACCTGCTGTTCTGGGACGCCAGCACCGACGACGGGACCGCCATCGACCACGTCGGGATCTACCTCGGCGTCGACTCCAACGGCAAGCACCGGTTCGTCTCCAGCCGCAAGACCGTGGACGGCCCGACCCTCGGGGACGTGGGCGGTCACTCGCTGCTCGACAACGGCACGCTCTACGACCGCTCCTGGCGGGCCGCCAAGCGCCTCTGAGCCCCAGGGGACGCCTGGCGTGGTGACCACGCGCCGGCGCCTGACCGCGCCGGCCTGATCTGCCACGGCCACCCGGGGTCCGCCCGGGTGGCCGTTTCCCCATCGCGCCGTGCCGTACCGGCGCGGACAGGCCGTCCGGCCGCGGCGGCGGAGCGCCCGTGCGGGGCCACCTGGACGTGGCCGGCCGGGCCGTACGGCCGAGCGGATGACCGATGGGGAGTCCGAGGCTGCGAGCGAGCAGCGGTCCGCCACCCGGCCGGTGAGCGGGCCGGAGGGTCGGGGCCGAGGACCACTGAAGGCCGGCACGGAGGCCGGAACGTCCGGCCACCGGGGCGAGGGTCAGACCGTGGCCGGCTCGGCCTCGCGGGCGAGGCGCGCGTTCCGTGCCGCGCGGAGGGTGTCCCAGGTGAACACGGCGAGCGCCAGCCAGACGATGCAGAACCCCGCCCATCGGCTCGGCGGCATGGTCTCGTGGGCGATCAGCACCCCGCACAGGAACTGCAGGATCGGGGCGATGTACTGCAGCAGCCCGACGAGGCTGAGCGGGATCGACAGCGCGGCGATGGTGAAGAAGATCAGCGGCAGCGCGGTGACCACCCCGGCCCCGGCGACCAGCAGCGCGTGCCCGAGGCCGTACCGGCCGAACGTGCCCTCGCCGCTCGCGTGGAGCGTGCCCAGGTAGACCACGGCCGGGAGGAGCATGACCAGCGTCTCCACGGCGAGGCTTTCGGTGCCCTCCACCCGGGCCTTCTTCTTGACCACGCCGTAGATGCCGAAGGTGAAGGCGAGCACCAGGGCGATCCACGGCGGCCGGCCGTAGCCGTAGGTGAGGACCGCCACGGCGAGCGTGCCGAGGCCCACGGCCACCCACTGCCCGGTCCGCAGCCGCTCGCCGAAGATCATGATGCCGAAGAGCACGTTCACCAGGGGGTTGATGAAGTAGCCGAGCGAGGCATCGACCACGTGGCCGGAGTTCACCGCGTAGATGTAGACGCCCCAGTTGACGGAGACCACGATCGCGGCGATGGCGAGGAGGAGCACCTGGCGGCCGGTGAGCTCGCGGATCCATGACCAGCGCCGGCGAACGGCGAGCAGGGCGGCCACCACCACGAGCGACCACACCATGCGGTGGGCGAGGATCTCCACCGCTCCCGACGGCTCGAGCAGCGGCCAGTAGAGGGGGGTCAGGCCCCAGATCGCGTACGCGGCCACCCCGTAGGCGACACCTCGGCGAAGTTCAGGCATGAAACCAATCTTTGCTCCTTACAGTTCCTTTGGGCAATTAAGTATTGCTTCGAAATCCTTTAGATGATCTAAATTGAGGAACACGGGGGCCGGAGCCCTGGTTGGCAGGGGCATACGCACTGGGAGGTGCCGACATGCACTGGCTTCTCGGCAAGCACAAGACGACCATGGTGGCCCCGGCCGAAGCGCTCCCCGGCCGCGCCGAGCCCATGCCGGTGGCCGACCGGCACGCGGTCCTCGGCACACCGCTCGCCCCGCCGTACCCGGAGGGCACCGAGATCGCGGAGTTCGCGCTCGGGTGCTTCTGGGGCGCCGAGCGGAGGTTCTGGCAGACGCCCGGCGTGGTCACCACCGCGGTGGGGTACGCCGGCGGCTACACCCCGAACCCCACCTACGAGGAGGTCTGCACCGGGCTGACCGGCCACGCCGAGACGGTCCGCGTGGTGTTCGACCCCAAGGTGATCTCGTACGAGCGGCTGCTCAAGGTGTTCTGGGAGTCCCACGACCCCACGCAGGGGATGCGCCAGGGAAATGACGTCGGCACCCAGTACCGTTCGGTCATCTTCACCCACGGGCCCGAGCAGGAGCGGCTCGCCGTGGCGTCGCGCGACGCCTACCAGAAGGTGCTGACCGAGCACGGGTACGGCCGGATCACCACCGAGATCGTCCCGGCCGGGGAGTTCTACTTCGCCGAGGACTACCACCAGCAGTACCTGCACAAGGTCCCGGACGGTTACTGCGGCTTGGGCGGCACCGGGATCGGCTGCCCGGTCGGCCTGACCTCCGGGGAGGCCTGAGTTCGTAGGAACTCCGATCCGGCGGTGCCGGCTGTCCTAGGGTGAGAGCCGGCAGCCTGATGACCGCGCAGGCACGGCGCGCGGGTGGGGCCGGAGCAGACGCGGCAAGGGCTGGTGTTCCGGTGCTTGACCGTCGGACCGCTGGTGATGATCCCGACACGGGCTTGCCGCTCGGTCGCTGACATCCACGAGCCGTGGCACGGGGCGATCCATGGTCTGCTTTCCCCGTCTCCTTCACGGCGTCACGCTAGAGCAGCCCGCGCTCTTTGGCCCATCGAGGAAGTTCACTGCCGGTGCAGGGGAGGCGCATTCCGGTCTCTCTAGGGCGTCTACCAGAGTGCAGATCTGAGGAAGGGCCATTTTGCCCCGTTGATGAAGCCGGGTCAGAAGCCACACTGTTCCGTGTATTTCGAGCCCGTGTTTGCGGCCCACCCTTGTCGCGTCGCGATCGTCAGTGATGGCGACGAGCTCGTGTACCTCAGCCGCGGCGAAGACACTGGCTTCACCTAAATCGTGTTCTCCAGAGCCCAGAAGCTGGACCCACCGCTCAAAGGCGAGCAGTTCTTCGAGCGTGTCCTGGGGCAGGATGGCCAGCCATTCCAGGTCGGAGATCGATGTGATCGACGGATATTCGGCGCAGTACTCATCGACCTCCGTCGCCACTATCCGCGTAGTCGACAGCGAGGACAGACAGGTGCACAGCACGTCCAGCCGGTCGGCTTTCGCGAAGTGATGGAGCACCATGGCGTCGGCTACGAGCCGTGGTAACGGCTCGATCCGCTCTGCCACGCTCACGGGACCTCGTCCTCTTCGACCGGTGGCAGATCCTCCTCGCTCCTCAGCTGGCCGTGCATCAGCTCGAAGGCCCGCCGACGGGTGATCTGGCCGTTCCGATAGGCCGTCATCACGGCATGCGCGAAACCCGGTGATACACGAATGTCCTCGAGGTCCGGCTGCGGGGTCCATCCCAAGGAATCCCGGAACTCCGCATAGGTGGGCAGAGAAGAGCGAAGCTTCTTCTCTACCTGCACGTTGATGAAGCCGGCCTTCCGCGCCTGTCGCAGAGCCATGCTCCACGAGGTCCGGTACTCGGCCGCGAGCCTCACGAGAATGGAACGAGGCGATGCCTTTGCCTCGCTGGCCGCCGCGCGTATGGCCGCCACCGGTAGGAGAAGCTCGGCGGCAAAGGCGTCGATCATCGCCTCACGTTCCTCCCGCGAAGCGGCGACTCCGATGTCCGTCGAATATTCGTCGCCCAGGACCATGTGGCCGAGCTCGTGCGCGGCCGTGCTGCGCCGTCGGCCGGGATAACCGTTGAGGCTCACCACGGCAGCCGCTATGTCGCCGTCCACAGCCGATGCCCCATCGCCAGGCAGCTCGGTGACCAGCACGTACTGACCACACCGCTCGCAAAGCTCGGCCATGGATTGGATGGGGCTGGATCCCAGACCGAGTTCGCCACGCAGCCATCTCGCGGCCTCGGCCGCGGAATCGGGACCGTCGACCTTACCGTGGTACCGCTTTATCGGCTGCGGCTGAAGCGTGCCGAGCTTCATGAGCTGCCGGATATCGCGGATCCATGCGGCGAGTGCGTTATCGAGACGGTGGTAGGCCTGTGATGCGTCCGTCGCCGTGTCCTCGGCCAAAGGCGTGCGATGGGAGAGGACTGCAGGCGCAGGATGGAGGAAATGTCCGACCGGAACGTCTAGTGCATGAGCCAGGCGAGCGAGCTCCAACGCGTCCAGCCGCCTCGCACCGGACTCGATCTTGGTGATCATGGTTCTATCGAGATCGACCTTTTGGGCGAGCTGTAGCTGTGATAGCCCCTTGGCCAGCCGTGCCTCGCGGACCCGTTCGCCGATCTCCTGCCAGTCGAGGGTGCTCATGGTGCGATAATCGCACATCCCTGCGGCGGTCGGTCAGGGGATATTCGGAATGCGGACACAACCTTTGTCCGGGTGAGGAGCGCACCACGTTCTGTGTTGCGTTGTGCCCTCGTGACCACCAGTGGTACAGCATCGCCGGCGGACACTGCGGCTCAGACGGCGTGAAATCCCATCGGCCCGCGCATGGTCGGCGGACCGGCCGCGCCGTCGTCGCCGGGATATCGGCATGCGGCCAGGCATGGTGGGCGCGGCCATGGGGCGAAGCCGTACGCGAAAGACCGCCGGAGGCGGCATGGCCGTACGCGCCTCCGGCGGTCCGGATCCATCCTTGAAAGATCACGCCCAGCGCATCGCGTGCCTGAGCGGCGTGGCGGGACGGGTCACGGTCAGGCCGGGGACGCCGTGGAAGCGGCCTGCTGCGGCGCGCCGGCGGACCGGCGGCCGGGGACGAGCATGAGCAGCAGCCCGGCGAGCGCCCAGACGGCCAGGGTGATGGCGGGGCCGCCCGCCCCGGTCCCGTCGAAGAAGCTGATCGCGCGCACCAGGCCGGCGGTCGCGCCCGGGGGCAGGAGCTGCCCGAACACGGCCCAGCCGGTGGGCAACCAGTAGGGGCCGGCGATGCCGGAGAGCGGGTTGCCGACGAGGAACATCACGATGGCGCCGGTGGCCAGACCACCCATCCCGAACAGGGACTCCAGGGCGAGCAAAGGGATCGACAGCGCGGCCATGCCCAGCGAGAGCGCGAGCGCGGTGAGCCAGTAGGAGCCGGAGAGCGAGCCGAATCCGTACTGGAGGACGGCCCCGACCGAGAACCCGGCGACCAGCGCGAACAGGATCGCCCCGGTCAGCTGGAAGCGGAGGTTCGCCCGGCCGGGGAACAGGCGCAGCAGCGCGACGGCGGGCACGATGCCGCCGAAGATCATGGGGAGCAGGCTGGCGGTGAACCCGGCGCCGCGGGGGTCGTCGGCGGGGAAGGGCACCACGTCCTGCACGGTGGCCCGGAGCTGTTGCTGAGCGGCCATGCCGGTGCCGAGGGCGCTCAGCGCGGCGCTGATCTGCTGCCCGGCCGCGCTGGCGGTGTACACGGTGACGCCGTTGGGGCCGAGGGCCAGCCCGCCGACGATGTCCCGCCGCTTGATGGCGTTCTGGATCGCCTCCGGGTCAGGGTACGCGGTCACGTCCCAGGCGTCGCCGTCGAGCCTGGACTGAATGGCCTGCACGGCCTGCTGCGGCCCGGCCACGCCGATGGGCACATTGTGCGGACCGCCCTTGACCGAGGGCAGGGCGAAGGCGCACAGCATGACGACGACCACGACGGTCAGCCCGATGACCACGCCGAGCATCATCCGCACGGCGGTGGCGGGGGATGGCGAGGCGTCGGCCCGGAGACCGTGGCCGGAGTGGGTTCGGTGTTCAACGGACATCGGATCTTCCCTTCGTGATTCGGGGGGGTGAAGCCTGGCTATGGCATGGCGACGGCGCGCAGGAACGCCTCGGTGAACACCGCGCACGTCTCCTCCACATCGGGCAGGCCGACGCCGGGGACCTGCTCGAGGGCCGGGCGGGTCATGAAGTGCATGACGGCCGGGGCGATCAGCTGCTGCATCAGCAGCGGCAGCGGCAGGGGACGGATGCGCCCGGCGGCCACCTCCTCGGCGAGCCACCGGCCGAGCCCGGCGAGCATCCGGGGGGCGAAGTGCCGCAGCAGGCCCTGCAGGGCGGGCTCGCCGGGGCGGGAAAGCGCTGTGGCGAGCATCGCGGGCATCACCCGCGGCTCCCGGGTGAGCGCCTCGGCCAGCAGTCGGTAGATCGCGGCGACGGTCTCGGCCAGGTCGGCGCGCGGGCCGCCGACCACCTTCTCCACGTCGAGGATCGGGCTGTAGGCCTCGAAGATGGCGCGGAGCAGCTCGTCCCGCCCGCCGAAGACCGCGTACAGGCCGTGCACCGAGCACTGCGCGGCCTCGGCGACCGCCTCAAGGGTGAACGCGGCCAGCCCGTGCGCGCCGATCAGGTGCGCACCGGCCTCGATCGCGCGTTCCCGGACCGGACGCTGCCCGCCGGGGTCCACGCCGCGTTCCCGGACGGCCTCGTCCAGGGCCTGGCGGGTGCCGCCGATCCGGCGCAGCAGGGTGCTCCGGGAGAGGCCCGCCTCCCGGGCGATCTCCGCGATCGGCACGTCGGCCACGTCCCTGCCCAGCCGTTCGGCCGCCCGCAGCGCGGCCTCCACCACCTCGGCGGGCACCTGATAGCTGCCGAACGGCATCTCTCCGCTCCTTCGGTGGCTCATCACTTGATGAAACTGGACTCAATATATGCCGTGTTGGAGTCTCATGCCAGGGTGAACTTCACCGCCGAGGCACTCCGGCACGGCGGTGAGGAGCTTCGACCGGCCGCCGCGCCGGCGCCGATCGGCCCGCCGCGGCCGGCCGTACGGGCGCCGCTCGAGCGCGCGGCGGTCGCAACGCCGACCCTGGTGGGTATGCCCATTCCAGGGGAGGGACGTCCATGAGAAGGTTCGGGGCTGCGCCCGCGGTACTGACCGTGATCTGCGCGGCGGTCAGCACGGCGGGGCTGGCCGCGCTGGCGTCGGGGAGCAGCGGGCCGGAGCCGGTGCAGGTCCCGGTCGCGGCGGAGCGGCAGGCCGTCCGGCCGCCCGCGGGCGGGGTTCCGGAGCCGTCCCAGGGCCAGATCTCGCTGCAGGAGAAGGCGCGTCCGCTCCCTAAAGGGGTGGCTCCCCAGGAGGTCAGCCGCCGACAGTACCGGATCATGCTCCGGCAGTGCCGGTACGCGAACACCAAGGCGCTCCAGGAGGAGTGCCTGGCCGAGGTCCGGCAGCGCTACAAGGTGGGTGCGTTCAATCCCTCCCTCGACTGCCGCACCTACTCGAGCATCACCGTCTGCGGTGAGCTGAAGCTCACCCGGGAGGAGCGGCGATGCGTGCGGGAGGCGGTGCGGCAGGGGATGTCCTGCCGCCGCGCCGAGGTCGAGTGCTACGCCTTCCGCTGACAGCCGATCTTTGCGAAACGTCAGCGAAATCCCGGTAAATGATCTAATCTGCCGGGGTGGACCCCAAGAGCAGGGGCGCTGCCGACCTCCTCAGGGCGCTCATGGGCGCCGCCGCGCGGTTCAGCGAGACCGGCGGCTCGCTCACCAGGGAGTNCTTCCCCCACGTCGGNTGNGAGCCGATCAGTGATCTCGCCGGNCCGGCCGTGCGCCTGGGCATGCGGGTGACGCTCCCGGGCCACGAACTCGTGGCCGAGCTCGCCGTGCGGGTNACGGACGCGGGGTTCACCATCGGCGGTGAGCTCATNCTCGACGACGCCGAGCCCTTCCTCACGCTGCCCCCGATCGAGACGGCGGACGNNGACAAGTGCGCGGCCCTGCTCCACCGCTATGCGGAGGAGCTGACGGCCCCCGCACGCCTGGAGGTCGGCCGGCTTCTGGAGAGCGGGTGCTGACCGCTCGTCACAGCGCTCGTCACAGCGCCTTGAACGCCTGGATCACCTCGCGGAGAATGCGCTCCTCGGGCAGCCGCGCCACGGTCGCCTGGGGCCGGACGCTGATCAGGCCCTTGTCCCGCAGGTCGCTGAGGAGGATCCGCAGGACGTTGAGCGAGAGGCCGAGCTCGGAGGCGAGGTCCGCCACGGTGGAGGGGGTCCGGCAGATGCGGAGGATCCGCAGGTGCTCGGGGGCGAGCCCGGCGGTCCGCTCGTGGGCCGAGGGGGCGGTCCGGATGACCGACAGGAGGTCGAACTCGGGGCCGGACGGGCGGGTCCGCCCCCGGGTCAGCATGTAGGGGCGCAGCAGCGGGCCGTTGTCCTGCTCCGTCACGATCCCTCCCCTCTGGGGTCTGACCCCGGCCGCATGGCGGAGTACAGGTCACCGCGCGGCTGGCGGAGCTGCGGGGCGAGGTTCGCCTGACGGATCCGCCTCGGCAGGGTGCTCTTCGGGGCGCCGTCCGGGCGGGCGATGGCGAGCGCCGGCGCCGAGGGCTCCTGCGGCTGGAGCGGGGTGAGCTCCAGGTCCTCCGCGGCGTGCTCGACCACGAGCTCCTGGGGCAGGAGCACGATCGCGCTGGTCCCGCCGTACGGCGAGGCCCGGAGCGCGACCTTGATGCCGTGGCGCTTGGCGAGCAGGCCGACGACGAAGAGGCCGAGCCGGTCGCTGTCCGCGAGGTCGATCTCGGGCGGGTCGGCGAGCCGCTGGTTGAATCGCTCCATGTCCTCCGGCGTCATGCCGAGGCCGCGATCCTCGATCTCCAGCGAGTACCCGCGGGCCACCGCCTCACCCCGGACCAGGACCTTCGACTGGGGCGGGGAGAAGGCCGTGGCGTTCTCGATCAGCTCGGCGAGCAGGTGGATCACGTCGGTCGCGGCCCGGCCGACGAGGGCGTGGGTGTGCGGCACCTGCACGTCGACCCGCTGGTAGTCCTCCACCTGCTCGGTGGCGGCGCGGACCACGTCGTGGAGGTTGACCGGGTTGCGCCAGCCGCGCGCCGGCGCGGCGCCGGAGAGGATGATCAGGCCTTCGGCGTGGCGGCGCATGCGGGCGGCGAGGGGGTCGATGCCGAAGACCTTCTCGAGCAGGTCCGGGTCGGTGATCTCCTTCTCCAGGGTGTCGAGCAGGGCGAACTGCCGGGTGAGCAGCGACTGGTTCCGCCGGGCGAGGTTGAGGAAGACCTTGTTGACGCCCTTGCGGAGCTTGGCCTGCTCGACGGCGGCCTCGATGGCGGTGCGCTGGACCGAGCCGAACGCCCGGCTGAGGCTCGCCACCTCGGTGGTCCCGTGGTCCGTGCCGAGGGGCCGGGTCTCCGCGGCCACGTCGACGTCCTCGCCGCGGCGCAGGCGGGCGAGCACGCTGGGCAGGCGCCGTTCGGCGAGCTCGACGACGGCGCGTTCCAGCCCGGTGAGCTCCCCGGAGAGTTTCCGGGCGAACCGCAGGGAGATGAACACGGCGGCGATCGCGGTGCCGGCGCCGAGCGCGCCCGCGACGCCGATGCGCAGGAGCACGCCCCGGGCGAGCGGGGCGGCCCGGTCCGCGATGTCCCGGCTGGTGGCGGCGTTGAGCTCGGTGAGCCGGTGGACGAGCTGCTCGGCCGCGGCCGGCCAGTTGAGGGCGCCCACCGGCAGCGTGCGGCCGACCTCGCCCCGCCGGGTGAGCTGCTCTTCGACCGCGAGGAACGTCTTGTGGACGGGGGAGTCGTTGAACGCGGTGTACCGCTTGATCAGCTCGGCGTCGAGCTGGCCGGTGCCGAGCTGGTAGAGCAGCCGCCGGCGGCTCACCATCGAGGCGAAGGCGTCCCGGTCCTCGACCGTGTACCGCCCGGACGCCACCACGCCCGACAGCAGCGCCGCCTCCTGGGCCGCCACCTCGTGGCTGCGGGCGATCAGGATGATCGCCTTGGTCTGCCCGATGAGCTCGAGGTCCTGGGAGATCATCAGGTGGTCGTACGCCTGGAAGGCCGTCTCCAGGACCGCGCTGTACTCGTCGATCGCGTCGAGCCGGGAGAGCCTCCGCTCGTCGACCCTGGTGCGGAGGTCGTCCAGCCGTTCGACCTGTGCGATCAGCGCCTGGATCCGCTGCCGCATCGCCGGTGGGGTCTCATCCGCGGCCTGTGCCGACTCCCGGGCGAGGGTCCGGGACGCCTCGTCGGTGAGCCGGCGCTGCCTTTCAAGATCCGTTTGTAGCGAGTAGGCCGAGCCGAGGGCCTGGACGGAGAGCGACCGTTCGCGCTGCAGCTGGACGATGACGCCTCGGGTCGGCACCACGACGTGGTTGTAGACCGCGTCGATCTGCAGCAGTTTGAACCCCTCTTCGGCGATCAGCGTCGCGGTGAACGCCCAGATCGCCCCCAGGGCGGTGAACGGCACGAGCAGGATCGCGAAAAGCTTGAAGCGGATGGAACGTCTCCGTACAGCCATCTAAGACCCGCACCGTCAGTTATGCGCGTTAATTGTGCGGAAACATTAGCAATGCGCCTGAAAAAACCCAAGAGCTTAGCGTTACCAGTTTGCCGACATTTCTTGACCTAGTTGCTAGGTTGTCAGACAATCGTCGGCATGCGATCCGGACCGCTCGCCATCTTCGCCGCGGCCGCCCTGTGGGGTACGGCCGGCACCGCCGGAGCCCTCACCGACGCCGGCTCCGTCCCGCTCGCCGCCGCCCGGCTCGTGCTCGGCGGGGCCGTGCTCGCCGCGCTCGCGGCCCGGTCCCTGGCGGCGGCCGACCCGCGGCATCATGGCCGCGGTGCGGGTGAACCGGCGGACCAGGACGGCCACCTGCTCGGTCATGCCCGGGAAGCCGAGAAATACCGGCGGGGCGGGCCCGCCCCCGCTCCGGCCCGGTCCGGCATCGGCGCGGCCCTGGCGAGCGGCCTCGGCCTGGTACGCGGCAGGCCGGCCCTCCTCCTCGCCGCGGTCGCCGTCGCCGCCTACCAGCTCTGCTTCTTCGCCGCGGTCGCCCGCACCGGCGTGGCCATCGGCACCGTGGTCGCGATCGGCAGCGGACCCGTCTTCACCGGGCTGCTCTCCTGGCTGCTCGATCGCCGGCCGCCGACCCTCCGCTGGGCCCTCGCCACCACGACCGCCGTCGCCGGCTGCGCCGTACTGGTCACCGGGGGCGAGGCGAGCGGCGCCGAGCCCGGGGGGATCGCGCTCGCCCTGGTCGGCGGGTTGCTGTACGCGTTCTACGCGGTGATGGCCTCCCGGGCGATCCAGACCGGCCTGGAGTCCGGGGTGGTGATGGGCCTGCTCTTCGGCGGGGCCGCCGTGCTCATGCTCCCCGTCCTGGTGGTCACCGCCCCCGGTTCGCTCACCGAGCCCCGCGCGCTGCTCGTGGCGGTCTACCTGGGGTGTGCGACCACCGCGCTCTCCTATCTCCTGTACGGCAAGGGCCTGCGGACCACCCCGGTGGCGACCGCCGCCACCCTCGCCTTGGCCGAGCCCGCGGTGGCCGCGTTGCTCGGCCTCGCCGTGCTCGGCGAACGGCTCTCCGGCCCGGCCTGGGCGGGCCTCGGCCTGCTCGCCGTCGGCCTGATCATCGTGGCCCTGCCCGAGCGGGCGCGGACCGCCCCGGAGCCGGCCGCTCAGCGCACCGCACCCGGCGCCTGAGCCGCGGAGCGCTCATGCTCCCCGGCGCGATTGCCGATCGGGCGGCCGGTGGCGCGCAGCGGCTCCGCGATGATCTCGGCCAGGGTGAGGCGGGGATCGACGGCGGGGCGGGGCTGCTGGAAGATGAGCGCGACCGAGGTGCGCAGCTCGCGCGGCGCGCGGTGCCGCCACCCCGGCGCCGGCGTGCCGTCGCTGACGACCCGCCCGGCCGTCGGCCGCTGGAGCAGGGCGAGCACGCGGGCGAGGGTGGACTTGCCGCATCCGCTCGGCCCCATGAGCCCCACGGTCGTCCCCGGCGGGACGGTGATGCCGGCCCCGTCGAGGACCAGCAGCTCGTCCAGCCCGCGGGTCGCTGAAGTGGCCGGGGTTGAAGAAGCCCTGCCCGGCGAAGGAGGAGTGGAACAGCTCGTAGGTGACGTAGTCGGGGTCGTACGGGCTGCCGTAGCCCATGATCAGCGCGTCCTTCGCCATGCGGGGCTCGATGGCGTCCCAGTCGAGGCCG
>JGI12298J13902_1000065_pt1 | contig 35172 bp, 20 predicted proteins | sample Passage260A_FD_13902 | JGI IMG/M metagenome (IMG submission 13902)
GCGGAGCCGCTGGCGGCGCATGCTGGCGCTGCCGAGATTCGTCGCCACCGTGATCCTCCATCGGCGGACGGCCGGAAGCGACGAATGGTGAAGGCCGGCGGACATGCCGGCCAAAACCCCGCCGTGCGGCAGACGGGGAATCCGGCGGCAAGGTGCGGTTTCAAAGGAGAGGAATGTTGATGGCGTTTTTATGCGGGTTCGGTTTCGCGGCAGCATTGGTGCTGGTGGTGCTCCTGACGCCTTTTGTCATGAAAATGGCCCATGCGGTCGGCGCGGTGGACCATCCGAACGAACGGAAAGTCCATACCCGGATCATGCCGCGGCTCGGCGGCCTGGCGATCTTCCTGGCGTTTGCCGGCGCCTTCGTGGCGGTCAGCCCGGTGTTCGGGCTGATCGATACGGACATGAAGGGGAACACGGTGTGGGGCATCCTCATCGGCGGCGCCATCATCGTGCTGACCGGCGCGCTGGACGACCGCTTCGACCTGAAGCCGAAATACAAGCTGCTCGGCATTCTCGCCGCGGCGATCGTCGTCGTCGCCTTCGACATGAAGGTGGAATTCATCACCATTCCGTTTGCCGGAACCGGCCATTCCCTGACCGACTGGCTCTCCATCCCGATCACCATTTTCTGGATCGTCGGCGTGACCAACGCCATCAACCTGATCGACGGCCTGGACGGGCTGGCGGCGGGCGTGTCGGCCATCTCCGTCGGCACCATTCTCGTGCTGGCGGCCATGATGGGCAACGTCACCGTCATCCTGCTGTGCGCGCTCCTTCTGGGCAGCACGATCGGCTTCCTGTTTTTCAATTTCCACCCGGCGAAAATTTTCATGGGCGACTCCGGCGCGCTGTTCCTCGGATTCGCCATCGCCACGCTGTCGATTCTCGGATTCAAGCAGGCGACCCTGGTGTCGTTCGTCATTCCGCTGTTCGTCATCGCGGTGCCGTTCTCGGACACGGTTTTCGCCATCATCCGGCGCAAATGGAACGGCAAACCGTGGAATGCCGCGGACAAAAACCACCTGCATCACTGCCTGATGCGCCTCGGCCTCAGCCATCGCCAGACGGTGCTGGCCATCTACGGCCTGTCCATGGCGTTCAGCCTGCTGGCCATCCTGCTGTCGAACGCGGCCCAGTGGGTCACCGTCATCGCCGTCGTCGTGGTGGTGTTCCTGGTGGAAATCGGGGCGGAGCTGATCGGCGTCATGCACCGGAAGAAAAAGCCGGTCCTGTCCTTCGTGCGCTGGCTGATGCAGGCGAAATGACGGCGTCCCGGCAAGATGGCGTTTGTGCCAAAAGGAATGAAGAGACGGATGTTGGGCCGGCTGAACGAAACGTGGCCGGAACGTGCGTCCCGATCAGGAAAATGTCAAAGCGCTTGACTTGCAGCGATCCAGGCCCGTGTCCCCTTGCAGGGGCGGGCTGTTTTTGTTTGGCGGTGCCCATTGGACTGGCCGGCGCTCGCGCCGGCAGGCCGGTTTCGCGGGCGAGATGCCCGGGGTTTTCGAGCAAACCCGCATTGACAGGCCGGCCGCCGGACAAGCCGCAATCTTCAGCCTGGAGGTCCGCAAGCGACCCATGATTTTCCATTCGCCCGAATTTCTCGTGTTTCTGCTGGCGCTGCTGGTGCCTTTCTACCTGTTCAGGAAAATCCGCATCCCCCTGCTCGTCGTGGCCAACGCCGTTTTTTACGGGGCTTCCGGCCTTGGGCTGCTGCTGCTGTTCATGGCCGTGACGCTCGTCACCTTCCTTTGCGGCCTCGGCCTGAAGCGCTGGCGCCCGCTGTTCTGGATCGGCCTTGCGGCGAACGCGGGGAACCTCCTCTTTTTCAAATACACGCTCATGATCATGGACACCGCCGAGCGGATCGCCGGGCATCCGCTGCTCCTCACCGATCTCGCCCGCGAATGGGTGACGGACGGCAGCGGCGAGCTGATCCTGCCCATCGGCATTTCCTTTTACACGTTCCAGCTGATGGCCTATCTCATCGACGTGTGGCGGGGGCAGCTCGAGCCGTCGCGAAACCTGCTGAAATTCTGGGTGTTCATTTCCGTTTTTCCGCAGCTCATTGCCGGCCCGATCATGCGGGGCAGCGAGCTGATGCCCCAGGTGGACGGCCTGAAGGACCGCCGCGTTCGCTGGGACGAAATCCGCTACGGGTTCTACCTCATTTTCATCGGCCTGATCAAGAAAACGGTGTTTGCCGACAACCTGGAGAAGCTGGTCAACCCGCGGTTTGCCGACATTTCCGCCCTGACGCCGGAGGAGGCGTGGGTGGCCGCCTGCCTGTTCGGGTTCCAGATCTATTTCGACTTTTCCGCCTACAGCGACATGGCCCTCGGGCTCGGGCATCTGCTCGGCCTGAAGCTGGTCGCGAACTTCCGCACCCCCTACCTGTCCGGCAGCCCGCGGGAATTTTGGGACCGCTGGCACATTTCGCTGTCCCGCTGGATCCGCGACTACATCTACATCGGGCTCGGCGGCAACCGCAAAGGGGCGCTGCGCACGCAGTTCAACCTGCTGGCCGCCATGCTGATCTCCGGGCTGTGGCACGGGGCGGCGTGGCATTTCGTGGCGTGGGGAGCGGTGCACGGGGTCCTGCTGGTCGTCCATCGATGGACGCTGGCGCTGAACCGGATCGGGTGGATCAAAAGGCTGCGTGCCGCGCTTCCGTACCGAGTGCTGGCGGTGGCGGTCTTTTTCCCGATCGTGACGTGGACGTGGGTGTTTTTCCGGGCGGAAACCCTCGGCGGCGCGTGGGAGATGACGAAGCTGATGGCGCACGCCGACCCGGCGGCGCTTGCCGCCCATCCGCTGTTCGCTCTGCTGGCCGGGCTGTACGCGCTCCATATCTTCGAATGGTTCATCCGCGAAAGGGAAGCGCTGGCCGGCCGGATCTGGCATTTCGTGCCCGCCGTCGTGCGCGGGGCGGCGTATGCGGCGCTCATCCTGCTCATTTTCTTCAACATGAAGGGGGAGACGTATGAGTTTATCTATTTCCAATTCTGACGGCCGCCATGCGCGCTCCCCCGGGGCGGCCGGCACCCAAGATGACCTCCCGTCCGGCCGCCCGTCCCGCGGCCGCTCCCGCCTTCGCCGGTTTCTCCGGCTCGGCTGGGGGGCGCTGTTCGCCTTCGTGATCCTCGGCCTGCTCGACGCCTTCCTGTTCCGCAACCCGGCTTTCTATGACCTCGGCAACAAGAACGGGGCGCGGGGCGGTTTCATCGGCCAGTTCGCCCACATCGCGCGGGCGTTCGATCTGCAGGGCGGGGCCAACATCGAATTCGCGATCTTCGGGGATTCCCAGGGCATCGACGCGCTTCGGCCCGACATCATGGCGGAGGCGCTCGGCGTGCCGGCGTCGCGCATTTTCAATTTCAGCACGAGCGGCGGCAAACCGACGGACAGCCTGTACCTGTACAGGACGTATGCGGAGCGGATGCCGAACCTGAAGCGGGTCATCTACGTGATGAACGAACACCAGCTGAACAACGCCGACGCGGGGGAAGACACCAAGTTCAAATTCCATGCCACCCTGCGGCAGCGGCTGGTGGCGCTCGACCGGGACAACTACGGCGAACTGCTGGTCGGCTGGGCGCTCCGGTCGTTCGGGCTTCGCACGGAATGGACGAATCTCCTCGAACGGTACCGGGCCGGCACCTGGCCGCCGGAGGAGGACGCCGTCTTTCCGGGCGGCATCGAGCCGACCCGCTGGTCCGAACCGAAGACGAGGACGCCGGAATATGCCGATGAAGTCGCCGACCGGTGGTTCCGCGGCTGGCAGCCGGAAGGCGTGTACACGGAGGCGTTCGGCGAACTGCTGGCCGCCTGGCGGGAACGGGGACTGGACGTCGTCGTGGTCCAGATTCCCCGCATGCCCGCGTTCGATGCGGCGGTGGCGGCGAAGCATGCCCGGGAGCGGGACGAATATGTGCGGATCGTGTCGGAAGCGGCGAAAGCGGCCGGGGCGGCGTTCGAGATCGTTCCGGCGGAAGAAGCGGGGCTGGACGAATCGCATTTCCGGGACGTCAACCACATGAATCCGGACGGGGCCGGCATCTTCAGCCGCCATGCCGCCGCTCGCTGGTGGAAGCGGGACCGTTAGGCGGCGGAACAAGCCCATCGCCGGACGGCCCGCTTCCGGGACCGGGGACCCAACCTTCCGTTTTGGTCTAATGGATTTCCCCGGGACAGCCGATATAACTTTATAGCCTTTCCCTGCCGTTTTTGCCGGGGGGGTTCCGGCGGGCTTCCGGCCCGCTTCGACGATTGCCGGCAACATTTTCCGGCGTACAACAACTTTTTTCCGGTTCGGGCGTCAAATTGTGTACATAACGATTTGGACGAATCAACCAGCGAAGGAGAGATTCACCTTGGGCAAAACGTGGAAGCGCACGCTCTGCCTGCTGACGGCCATCGTGATGCTGGCCGCCCTGCTTCCGCCCGCGACGGCGCTGGCGGCGGCGACGATCGTCATTACCAATCCGCTGGCTTCCGGCACGTCGCAGGGCAATCCCCTGAATGTGACGACGGGAACGATCAACATAGAGTTCCAGTATTCGGAGATTTCCGATACCGACTTCCCCAAACTCTACTATGTGGTTGACAACGTGAACACCGGGTTTACCCGGGAAGTGAAGGACAGCCCGCCCCAGAAGCAGGGCACCAACCGGGGCGTTTTCACCAACGTGGAGCTGACGGAAGGGCTGAACCGGATCGTCATCCGGCTCGATGCCGGAACCCGGCCGGTGTCGGCGCCGCTTTACGTCAACTACACGGAAGTTACGACGATCATCAACCTGACCATTGACGGACGGCAATTCAGCCAGGGCATCATCGCGCCGGCCAGCAATGCGTCGGTGGCCGACTTCGGCATGGTCTTCATCGAGGGCCTGGCGCCGAACGCCACGGAAGTGATCGGGTATACGTCCCTTCTTCCGGCCGGCGACATCGCCGACGTGCTGCTGCCGGACGGGCGCTTCTCGTTCAGCGCCGGCCATGCCGCCAATGCCGAGCTGCCGCTTCGTCCGGGCGACAACGATTTGACCATCGAAGCTGCCAACGCGTTCAAGTCGTACCGGACGGACCGCCGGTTCGTCTACAACAACGGCGAATCGTTCCTGTTCAACACCGTGGTGGCTTCCGTCTATTCCGCGGTCAAGCCTCCTGCGGCGAACGATCCGGACGGTTCGGTCTATCTGTTCAGGCAGCCGACGTTCGAGGGCGGCAACGCCGCGGGACCTTTCGGCTTTGCGATGAAGACGGACATCAAGATCAACAAGATGTCCGCCGGCGGGTTTCTCCACGACCGCATCGTCCTGTCCATCAACGGCACTGATCAAATGCTGGCTGCCATCGGCACCATCAGCGGCGGCCAGGTCGACATCACCTGGAACAACGACCCGTCCAACCGCACCACCCACAGCGTGCAGGATGCGGGCGAGTATTACCTGATCCGCAACGTGACGTTCCCCGGCATCGGGTTCGATACCGAGACGTCCCTGCAAATCATGGAAGTCCGGTTCAGTTCGTCGAGCCCGGCGGTGGGAAGCGATGAGGACAGCATCCAGGCGTTCCATTACTATTTCGTGAACCGGAATGAACCCTACATCGAATCGGTGAAGTTCGCCGGCACGGATCAGGAATTTTACAGCGGCATCGAGATTTTCGTCCAGCAGTCTTCCTTCGATCTGGAAGTTCAGACGAAACAGGGCGCAACCCAGGTTGTCCTGTACCTTGTCGACAACGGCCAGGAAACCGAACTGGCCCGCGGAAATGTCAATGCTTCCGGCGTCGCGACTTTGACGCTGAACAAGGAATCGCTGCCGGAAGGCACGAGCCTGCTTCGGTTTGTGCCGGTTGGCAGCGGCGGCAAGGAATACAAACTCGGCGCGAGGGAATACCTGGTCCGCTACAACCCGGCGCCCTACGTCTACGTCACGAACATCACGAACGGACAGGTGTTTTCGGAAGCCTCCAGGGATCCGAAATTGATCGGTCATAACGGACAAACCTATGACGGTCCGGTACTCCAGATCCGCCCCGTCAACATTCCGGAAAACCAGTTCGAGAACATTCTCGTTCGCTGGAACGGGGTATCCGACTGGATCCGCATGGATGCCTCCAAGACCGGCAATTTCCCGGACGGCCTTACGTACCGGGGGGACGCGGCTTTCCGGAACAACCAGTTCGTCGAATTCCGGTTCTATTTCGGCAAGTCCGGCATCCCCTTCACGGACCGTTCGTCCTGGGGATGGAACGAAGGCCTGAACACGCTCGTCATCGAAGTGTATGATCGCGGCTCGCGGGACACGAACGGCAATCTCAAGGACGGGGCCGTACCCATCACGACAATCAAATACGAATTGTTCTACTTCACCGACAACCTGCCCGATGTCGTGAACCTGGATGTCACGGATGAGATCAAGGAAAAATACAACTATCAAACCCTGGAGGGGCAGGTCCAGCGGTATTACACCCAGGGAACGGCCACGCAGTTTACCGCCACCTTCAAGGAAGCCGAAACCGTCGAGATCCGGTTCTACACCCTGGATCAAGACGGCAAACAGGTCACGCGGATTGCGGTGCTGAAGTGGGGCGGCAACCAATTCGCGGTTGAGCGCAACGACGGGTTACTGCCGGCAAACGGCGGGCTTTCGGGCGTCTCGCCGGGGACCGGCGGTTCCGGCGGCACGGCGCCCAACGGGAACGGGACCGTCGTGTCGCAGGAACTTCCCCTGTACGGTTCGGGCACCCATACGGTGGAAGTCATCGTCACGAACAACGCCGGCATTTCCAGGGTCCGCATGATGGAAATCGTGCGCGAACCGGCCCTCTTCCTGATGCATTACCCGGTGATTGACCAGCACCCGGTGACCAAAGCCTGGGAAGGCCGGGTGAACGGCAACTTTACCCGGGTCATCCTGGAAGCGGAAGGCGCCGACAAGATCATCTACGGCAAAAACCAGGAAGTCGACCGCACGGTCAAAATGCGGATCGGCGGCGTGGACCGGGACGTGTTCGTGTTCGAAGTCAAAGGACTCAAGCGCGGCAACAACAAGGTCGAGCTGACCATCGTCCGGGGCAACCGCAGCGATAAGGTGGAAATCAATTTCATCAACGCGGACACGGCGGTGCCGGGGGCCGTCTTCAAGGAAAGCGTCTCGAAAACGAACATCAAGGCGTTCAACGGCCTGCTGCAGCTGAAGCTGGAGAGAGGCACCGTGCTGATGCGGAACAGCAAGACGGCATCCGACCAATATTTGTCGCCAACCAGGGAGCTGCTGTTCGCCATCGCCGATCCCGATCAGGGCCGGGTCAACAAGTACCTTCATCCGATTCCCGGCGAGCAGTCGCCGTTCGAGATCATCCCGAACTACCAGCTTCACTTTACCAGGATCCAGAACATCAACATGCGGTTCCGGAAAGTGAGCCCGCTGTTCTGGATTGACGCCGGCTTCGTTCCGCCGTCCACCGACGCTTCGCTGTATGACATCCTGTATGGCAGCGGCGTCGATCCGTACGAGCGGGGCCAGGAATTCCACCAGCGCTCGCCGCAATACAGGGACCGTCTGTTCGTGCTGTCCAAACCGGGCGAACTGACGCTGGCGTACGATCCGAACATGGTCCAGTCCAGCTGGCGCTATGTGACCGTCTTCCATTACGGCTATGATGTCAACTCCTTCGGGCAGCCGGTGTACGGCTGGAAGAACATCGGCGGCGTGGTGAATCCGAAGAACAACACCATCACCGTGAACATCACGGACCCGGGCTTTTACGTCGTCATGTACCTGGAGGAATCCTTCAACGATGTCATCGCCCACCCGTGGGCGCGGGATTTCCTGGATACCCTTTATGCAAAAGGGGTCATGAACAACAAGGAATCGACCCGGTTCGAGACGAACGAGCCGATCACCCGCGGCGAATTCGTTTCGCTGATCGTCAAGGCGCTGGACCTGCCGCTGAACTATGAAGGTTCCGGCACGTTCTCGGACGTCAACTGGGGCAACCAGCTGTCCTTCGGCCTGTGGGACTACAAGTACATCGAAACGGCGGCCCGGGCGGGCATCGCCAGAGGCACGACCCAGGGCCGGTTCCTGCCGAACAATCCGATCTCGCGGCAGGATGCGGCGTCGCTGCTCGCCAGGGCGATGAACCTGAACATCAGCGGCGACGAAAAGCGGATCCTGAGCAGCCTGGAGAAGCAGTTCACCGACGCCTCCAGCATCGACTATTACGCCAGGGCGTCCGTCGACGCGGTGACCCGGAAGAAGCTGATGGAAGGCAAGCCGAACGTCACCAATCCGGGCGAGAAACAAACCTATTACTTTGACCCGACGGCCAGCCTGACGCGGGCGGAAGCGGCAGCCATCATCATGAAGATGCTGCTGGACCGCAAGCGCATCCCCCACTTGTGATGCGGGACGGCCGTTTACGGCGGATCCGGCCTGGCGTCTGCGGAACCGCGCGCCCGGCCGGGGCGGGCAGCCGGCTTTGCCGGTTGCCCGCCTTTCTTTTTGAGATTCATTATGGAAAATGTTTGGCGATGACGCCGGGCCGCGTCCAATTGTATACTGGAACCGCAATGCTTTTGATAGATTCGCAAGCAAGACGCCGGCGCAAGTCGCCGGGGAAACGTTTCTTGCTGAATCGCGCGGCAGATTGTCCGTACGGATCAAGAAAATGGATGAACGTGCGAGACGCAAAAACTTTTTCGCCGCAACGCAACTTTTTGAACCTCCGTGCGTCAAATGAGTAGTGATTGCGGGGAAACGGCGGGGTTTCGTTCCGCCGGCCGGGATGCGGCCCGGAATGACGGGCCTTCGGGACCCGCGTTGCTGGCAACGATTCACAAAAATCTTCTTTACGTTGCTAGAGAGCCCGGTGTATAATGGTAGGAGGCATCGCCTTGTTTTTGGGCGTTTCGTTTTCTTGCCCGCATGATCTGGTTTGCAAGTTTCCCCTGTCCGGCCGGACCGGGGAATTCCCAATAGCGCAAGCTTGCTCAACTCCGGGAAGGGGGTGAATCGGACATGAGAGACAAGAGCTTCAGACTTAACACGCAACCACCGAAATCTCGAGGAGGAGAAAAAAAGGTTATGAAGAAAAGTTTCTCTTTGCTTCTGGCCTTTGCATTGGTCTTTTCGATGTTCTCATCGCTGGCCTTTGCAGACAACGGCCTGACTGAGCAGCAAAAATTCGAAGCCCTCAAAGCAGCGGGCATCATGGCCGGTGTGGATGAGCAAGGCACGCCGGGTCTCGACCAAAAGCTGACCCGTGCCCAAGCCGCCCGGATCGTCGCCCTGCTGCTGGGTGTCGAAGGCATCGGCAATCCGGACACCCGGGTTGTGACGGAACCGCCGTTCAACGACGTCCCGCTCAACCACTGGGCCGTTGAAGAAATCGACGCCATCAAGGACCTGGACATCATCGTCGGCTATGGCGATGGCAACTTCGGTCCGTCCGACAACCTGACGATCCAGCAACTGGCCGTCATCATTGCCAAGGTGCTCGGACTGGAGCCGGTTGAAGGGGCGGAAGTGGAAGGCGCCGACAACTGGGCTGCTCCGTACATCAAAGCCCTGCAAGACAACGGCATCGACTTCCCGACGAACTACAAGGAAGACGCCCTCCGCGCGGACCTGGTCAACGTGACCTACACGGCTGCCGTGGCGCTGGGCAAGATCGAAGCGCCGGCTTCCGAACAATCGGTTTCCGGCCAGCAAACCGGCGCCCGCAAGATCACGGTGAAATTCGCCGTTCCCGTCAGCAAGACGGACGACGTGAAGTTCACCGTGAAGCGGGGCAACGCGAACGTTGCTCTCGACGACGAAGAAGGCGTCACCTGGAGCGCCGACAAGAAGTCCGCTGTCCTGAAGACGGCTTCCAAGCTGGTGGACGCCGACTACACGGTGACCGTTGCGGACCAGGACGGCGAACTGGGCAAAGTGGAATTCCGCGGCCAAGACGAAAAGATCGAGTCCGTGGAAATCCTGGCGGCGAACGACTACATCGCGAACTATGAGTACAACATCATCAAGATTCGCGGTGTGAACCAATTCGGTGAAGACAGCGAAACGCCGGCTTCCCAATATACCGTCATCGTCGGCCACAACGACGTGGACGCCTATCCGGCTACGGACAAACCGCAAGTGCGTCTTGCTGTCGACCCGGCCGCCAACGTCGCAAGGGATTCGCGCGTGCCGTTCACGGTCATTGCGCCGAACCACACCGCGCAAGCCACCAAGACGTTCATCGTCGGCGACGCGCCGCAAGCGGCCAAGGTGGAATTCGGCGAGCTGAAGCTGGAAGACGGCGAAGAACGCCTGACGGCCGGCAAGAAAGCTACGCTCGAACTCACGGTCTACGACCAATACGGCAACGAAATCCCGTCTGATGCGAAGACCGTCATCGAAAACACGACGACGCCGCTGAGCAACCGTTCGGACGTTGTCCAATCGCTGACGATCGACAACGATGCCAACCTGGAAATCCAAACGAAGGCCGGCATTCAAAACGACGTGGATGTGACCGTCACCGTCGTGGCCAACGGTTCCGGCCAAAGCTTCAACTATGTGCTGAGGGTCTATGCCGAACGGCAACCGGCCGACCTGAACTTCGGCGAATTCGACGAAGTCCTGGCCGAGAACGACGGCAGCAAGTATATCCCGCTGGAGGTCTACGACCAATTCGGCGAAAAGATGTCCCCGAAAGATGTCGCGAATGCTGCCCTCAATAACAGATTCAATGCTTATTCGACCAACAGCAGCGTCATCGACAATGTGCGCGTCGTTCAAACTCCGGGCAACGAACAAGGCAAGGTCCACATCAACGTCAAAGGCAAAGGCTCGGCTTCCGTTATCGTGACGATCAACGGCACGAACAAGCAAGCTCAAATGACCCTGAGCGTGCAAGACGAACGCGTGCCGAACGCCATCGTCGTGGAAGAAGCGCCGGCGCCGAAGATGCTGCCGAACGCCAGGTATGAAGCGAAGTACAAGGTCGTGGACCAATACGGCGCTGACTGGAAGGGCAACCATCCCGACTACAAAGCCGTTGTCGAGCTGAGCGATGCGACCGTCGTGACGGCTTCGACCGGCGACATCAACAACGAAGGTTCGCTGACGGACGGCAGCCCGCGTCAAACGATCACCCTGACGGCTTCCGGCAGCGACACCGGCAAGACGAAGCTGACGGTCAAGCTGGTCAAGGTTGAAAACGCCGGCACCCCGCAACAACGTGAAATTACGATTTCGTCGATTGCTCGCGACATCGAAGTGATCGGTGCCGACAAGGCTCGCGAGCTGACCTATGAAGTGAAGCAGCTTGGCACGCTGTATGCTGTCGGTTTGACGACGCCCACTCCGACCGCTGGTGAAACCAAGAACGCCAAAGAAGTGACGGTCGAAGCCAAGGACAGCGCCGGCAACAAGGTGGCCCTGCCGAGCGTGACGATGTCGGTCTACACCAGCAACGATGATGTTGCTGAACCGGTCGGCACCCGCGTGTACGGCAAAGACAAAGGCTCTGCGACGATCACCGCTCACTTCACGCTGGCCGGTATCGCCGGCTTCGAGAAGGTCGCCGTGCAGACGGTCACCGTTGATGACGTGTTGCCGTACGCTGACTCGCTGACGGCTGAAAAGTCGAGCGTTGCCGACACGACCGGCAACATTAACGGTGCGTTCGTCTGGGACGTCGTGGGTAAAATTGTCTTCAAGGATCAGTACGGCATTGAATACGAAAATGCCGAACTGTTCAACGGCGATTACCAACCGTTCCACAAGGTGAAATTCACCTTCACCACGACGGACGGCAGCGGCAAGGTGACCATCGACAACGACGGCAAGCTGCAACTGCCGCTGTCTGGCAGCTACTCCACCGTCAAGGCGTTCACCATCACGATCACGTCTTTGACCAACGGCAAATCCGTTGAAGTCCAAGTCCAAGTGACGGACGCCAACTAACATTCACCATCTTTGATGGTGGGACAAAGAAGCCTAGCAATAGGCTTCTTTGTTTTTTTATTGTTGCCGGATTCGGCCGATTTCATTCCCGGATGCATGCACCTGAAGGACGAACGTTGGCCGCGCCCCTTCTCAACCAAAAGACGGAATCGAACATGCAATGAGAATCGGACCCATAAATGCGGCTGATTTTTTTTGAAAAACGAAACTATTCGCCGTGTCATCCGTCTATTAGAGATAGATCAAACCATAGTGAAGAGGAGTACGGCGCATGAAAATCAGGATGCAACGAATCATGGTCTTGTTCACGGCCTTCATCTGTTTCCTGGCCATGACTTTTCCCACGGAAGCCCAATCCGATGCCGCCGGCGTCGAGACATTCGTGCCGAAGAAGCTGAATGCGGTCTCGCTGGGCCAGTCGAGCTACGCCGAACTGGTGAATGCCGCGATGATCCCGACGGCAAACAGCAAGCTGCTCACGATCTCCATCCGTTTTTACAACGGCGGCAACTCGGATCTGGATCTGTCCAACTACTGGGCCAAAATCCGGTTCAAATCCAAATCGGGCACGGCATTCAGCGTGAAGGCCGTGGCGGAAGACCGGAACAAAACGAAGATTCCGGCCAAAACGGATTATACGATGACGTTCTACAGCGAACTTTCGGCGGACGCCAAACTGGGCGACGTCATCGTGGACATCATCCAATGGGACCTGTATTCGTCGTCCAGCTCCTTCGAGAAGCGGCTTGGCGAAATCACGTTTTCGGACGATCATTTCACCGTTCCGGCCGGCAAGAAATATGAGATCAAGTATACCGGCATGCAGCTGGAAGGCCTGATCAAGAAATCGAACATCACCAGCAACGAAAAATACCACAATGCGGCCATTACCCTGGAACTTTACAACAACGGGAAATCGACGATCACCCTGCCGCAGCTGAAGTATTACATTTTGACAAATGAAGAGATCCTGTATGCGCTGACGCCGAACCGGTCCGTCAGCATGGAAATCGCGCCGAAAATGAGCGAAGAAATTTCGCTCCGCGCCAACATTCCCGTGGAAGTGTCCAGGGGCAACTGGAAACTGGTCGTCGCCATTGCCGGGGCCGAAGGACAGCCCGTTTTGCCGCTGGCGACATACGCCGTACCGACGAGCGTCGTTGAAATCAGCGATGATTTCAAAGCGGAATACTCCTTTGCGACGCTGGACGGCCTGTATCACGTGACCATCAATGAAATCACCAGGTCGCCCATTGATGACCAGGACATCATCGCCGCGCGGCTGACCATCGCGAACAAAGGAACGCGGGCGGTCCCCGTCCCGGAACTGACCGGCAAATTCGTGCTTGACGATTCGATCGACGCCGAAGGTTCCATTTACCAGCCCAACAAGATCATTGCCATATCGCCCAACGGGAAAATCGATGTAAGCCTCTTTGCCGTCATTCCGTACACGTTCGATTTCGAGGAACTGAAACTGGTGCTGCAGGAGAAAGATCCCGTCACGAATGAAGCCACCAATTTGCTGGAAGTGTCGGGCAAAGACGTGATCGACCCGCTGAAACTGCTGGGCAAGGAAGAGACCTACAGCCTGAAAAACGTCGGAGCCCGTTCCGAGTACGCGATCCGGGAAGTCCGCACCTATACCGGCAGCACGTCAAAACGGTTCACGGTCCAAATCGATGTGAAAAACCTTGAACGGCGGGCCATCGACATCCAGCGCGTGGCCGGCTACATCAAAACGAACGACGGCAATATTTTCCCGGTGGAAATTTCCGAAGTGAAAAACAAAATGACGCCCGCCGGAAAGGCGCTGCTGGAAATTTCCTCGTACTTCCCGCTGGACTATGATTTGACCGACGCCACGCTCATTCTGGGTGAAGCGGTATCCCTTGGCGGGGAGGCCGGCGGCCAGCTTGCCTACATCAATCCGGTGGAATTTGAACTGCCGGACGAAAAAGAGCCGCAAACCACGCTGGAAAACATCGATCTGTATCCGTACAAACTGTCCATTTCCAACGTGAAGTCCCAAATCCAGTATGGGACGGGAACCTTGACGCTGGACTTCAAGTACAGGCTTGAACGCGATGCGTTGGTCCAATTCAACGGCGAAAACAAGAAACTCGTCATCGAAGTGCTTGACGAGAAGAACAATGTCTCCCTGTCCAACGAATACGCGATCGAAGCGGGCGAAGAATCGTTCCTGGTCGGCGAGCACGAATTCCGGTTCGTCAACAACGAAGATCCCGACCTGCTCTACAAAATCCAGCGTCTCGACAATGATTACAAGCTCAACATTTACGAGAAGCACGGGGCGGATTACAAGAAATTGCTGGCCTCCAAGTCGATTCGCTGGTTTTCCACCAGCGACTGACCGGCAAATCGTGCGAAAAGCATAATAAAAAACCGGCCGCGAGCGGCCGGTCGCCGGACAGAGAAGGCCCGCCTGCCGCAAGCAGGCGGGCCTTTCTTGGCTGCAAAGACGATATGGCCTGGCCAAAGTCCATGATGGCTTGTCAAAGCCCGAGATAGGCGCGAAGCGAATCGAGATCGTCCGCCCCGAATCCGGGGTCGGCCTCCACATACCGCGTCAGGAGGCGGTAGGCTTGTTCCGGACGGTCCTGCAGCAGATGGATTTTGGCGATGGTGCCGGCCAGCGGAGGCGAAATGGCAAACTCCTTGGTCGGGACCTGATAGGAAGGCAGCTTCGCCACGATGTCCATTTGGGCTTCCATCCGGCTGAAAACGTCCAGAGCCCGGTTCCAGGGTTCGTCCCGGTCCGGTGAACCGAGCTCCCAAAGCAGGCCGACCGCTTCTTCATAAAGCATCTGTTCCCAGGGGAACCGGTCCAATGCCTCCACCAGGACGTCGGCCGCCTGATCCGGGTCATCCCGCATCATGTGCCACTGGACGCGGACGATTTCGGTCGACCTGCGTTCCGGTTCATAGGCGTCCATCCATTCCAACGCGCGTTCGGCCGCGTCCAGGTGGGCCGGGTCGGACGTTTGCGCATAAAGCTGCCGATGAACCTGAAAATAAAGCATCAGATGGGCCGGGTGCTTGCTGAGCCGGACCATGCGGTCGAGCATGGATTCGATTTCGCTTATGCTCAATTGGCCGGTGCCGATCAGGCGGTTCAGTTTGACATGCGTCAGGTATCCGTCAAACAGGCGGACGGCGAAAACGAAAACGAACAGCACCAGAAGGGAAAGAACGGCCGTGCATGACTTCTGCAGAACGGTCCCCGCCTTCTCCCGGATGCGGAAAGCCGGCATGGTTTGCGCCAGAAGGCCCAGGCTGAAGAACAGAAGGGCTCCCAGGGACACGTAGCTCAAATCGAAGTCGATGAGGGCATGTCCGAGAATGGCCAGCACGAGAATGAAGAATGGGAAGGTTGCATCATCCAGACCGTGCCGGACGCGGCGGATGACAGCGCCCACCAGCACGATGGCCATCACGGCCAACAGGACGGCGAGGCCCAGCCAGCCGATCTCCACGAGATACTGGAAAAGGAAACTGTGAACCTGGGTGCTGAGATACGGGTAGCTCTGGTATTGCTCGTGAAGAACGTTCCATGCGCCGCCGCCGGCGCCGAGGACCGGGTAGTCTTTGCTGATCGCCAGGGCATCGGCATAGAAACTGAAGCGTTCCAGCACGCTGTGCTGGGCGAAGTTGATGCCGGCCACGCGCTGCTCGATGTGATCCGGCAGAAGCGAAATGAGGGGCGTCTTCAGGAACAGGAAGCCGATGCACGCCGCAAGAACAACGGCACCGGCCGGCAGCCACAGGAACGAACCCTTCTTCGCCTCCAGGAATGACAGACGGTCAAGACGGGGGATGAGGTACCGGTCCGCCAGACGGGACAGTCCCCAGGCCGCCAGAGAAGCGGCCAGCAGCAGCCCGAATCCCGCAAGAAACATTACCAGGGAAAACGATTCCTGCTGGCTGACGCCGATCCGGCTGGCCGGGACGAACGCCAGCGCCGCGGGAACGGCAGCGGCCAACAGATGAATCAGAAAGGCGATCTGCCGACCGAGGGGCAGGAAGACGAGCACGATGACGAGCAGCACGGGAATGGTCAGCCAGGCGCCGCGCGACAGCGTCAGCACGATGGACATCATGACGAGCGGCAGCATGCCCGCCGTCAGGCTGCGGATGAAGCCGGAAGCGGGGCGGGAGAGGACAAACAGGGATACCAGCATCATCGCGATCAAATAGGCGCCGTACGTGTTGGCGTATTGCCAGACGGACATGAGCCGGTATTCGCCGGAAAATTGCCCCACGGCATCCGGATACAGGCGAATGCCGATCCAGTGCAGCAAACCGAACGCCACGACCGCATGCCCGGCCAGCAGCAGGACGTTCACGGCCTGCCGGCGGGCGTCCTCCGACCGGAGGGCCACATAGGCATAGGCGAAGACGAAAACAAAGGACACATGGATCAGAAGGGCCATCAAGGCGCCGTGATAAGCCACCGCGCCGAAGAATGAAAGCAGAAAGCAGAACGGAACCGCGAGCACGAGCGCCACGGGCCAGACGGGCGGCTTGTCCCGGAGACGGAAATGGCGCACGGCCGTCCACAACCCGAGGAATGACGCGACAACCAGGTAAATCAATATCGGCGCGTCAAAAGACAAAATGCCGGAGTTGAACAGCCCCCGGAACGCAAAGGCCGCGCACAGCAGCACAAACATGAGGGAGGCCGCGGGCGGCATGCCGCCGCCCGTTCGGCCGGTTCGCTTCACGCTCTTTTTCGCCACGTTGCACCCACCATTCCTTCATTGATATGCCGCATGCTTTTTCAGAAACGCTTCGATCTCCGACAGAAACCGGTCCTCGTTGAACGAGAGGGCGTGCTGCCTGAGCCGGTTCCGGTCGAAGGTCATGCGCTCCAGACGCCCGACGGCTTCCATCAGGCTTTCCGCCGTCGGTTCGCGGAAGAAGACGCCCGTCTCCCCGTCGATCACCGTCTCCAGGGCGCCGCCCCGGGCGTAGGCGATGACCGGCCGGCCGCTCGCCTGGGCTTCCAGCGGCGTGATCCCGAAATCTTCCTCGCCCGGCATGATGAACGCCTTGCAGCGCGAGAAATAGGCTGCCGTTTCCTCGTCCGGCAGGCGGCCGAGGAGGCGCACCGTCGGCCCCGCCATTTTCTCCAGCCTTTTGCGGTCGTAACCGTCGCCGATAATCACGAGGGGCTTCCGCAGCCGGTTGAACGCTTCGATGGCGAGGTCGACCCGCTTGTAGGGCAGAAGCCGGGACACGATCAGGTAATAGCCGTCGTCGCCGTCCGACAGGCGGAACCGGTCGGCGTTCACGGGCGGGTAGATGACGGCGGCCTCGCGGTTGTAGTACTTTTTGATCCGTTTGGCCACATGATTGGAATCGGCGATGAAATGATCCACCCGCTGCGCGTTCAGCTGGTCCCACAGCCGGATGCGGTGGAGCACGCCGGGCAGCACGAGCCGGTACAGCGGATTGCGGATCGTTTCTTTCATGTAGTCGTGGTACAGATCCCAGATGTAGCGCATCGGCGTGTAGCAGTAGCAAATGTGCGTCTGGTGCGGGAACGTGAGAACCCCTTTGGCGAAGGCGCTTGAACTGGAGAGGATGACATCGTATCCCCGCAGATCGAACTGCTCCACGGCCAGCGGAAACAGGGGAAGCAGCTTTTTGTAGTGCCTTTTTGAAAATGGAATGTTCTGGATGAACGACGTCCGGATATCCGCTTTCCGGATGCGCTCCGGCAGGATCGAGTAATCGGCGATGATGGTGTAGACGGGAGCGTCGGGAAACAGCTTGAGCAGCGACTGCAGCACTTGTTCCGCGCCGCCGAGCTGGTTCAGGTAGTCATGGACGATGGCGATTTTCATGATGGCTCTTCCGCACTCCTATTTCCGCTCCAGCGCTTTGTGGTAGACCTCCAGCGTCTCCCGGGCCGTCCGTTCCCAGGAAAACCGACGGGAGCGTTCCAGCGCCTTTTGCGCATACTGGCCGTGCAGGCCGTGATCGGTCCAGATGTCCTTCATCAGTCCCGCAAGCTGCTCCGCATCCGTCGGCGGGAAGAGCAGCCCGGCATCGCCGACGATTTCGGGAATCGACGACAGGTTGGAGGCGATGACGGGAATGCCGCAGGACATGGCTTCCACAAGCGGGAGGCCGAACCCTTCATAAATCGACGGATACACCAGCGCCCGGGCCCGGTTGTAGAGGGCCGGCAGGTGTTCATCCGGCACGTAGCCGGTGAACACGACCCGCTCTTCCAGCCCGTGTTCCTTGATGTATTCCATGATCGGGTTGTATTTCCAGCCTTTCGGGCCGACGATCACGAGTCGCGGCTCCCTGCATCCGGCATCCAGCAACCGTTTGTAGGCCCGAAGAAGCGTGATCAGATTTTTGCGGGGTTCGACGGTGCCGACCGCCAGGAAATAGCCATCGGACAGTCCGTAAAGATCCGTGACGGTTTTGGCCTCATCCGGCGGCAGCGGGCGGAACTGGCCGTCGGCCGCCAGATGGACGACATCGATTTTGTCTTCCGGTACCGACAGCAGTTCCACGATGTCTTCTTTCGTCTGCATGGAATCCGCGATGATCCGGTCGCACACCCGGGCGCTGTAAGGCACCCATTTCATGTGATGACGGTAGATCTGCTCGGTGGTCACTTCCGGATACCGCATGTAGGCCAGATCGTGAATGGTCACCACGGTTCCCGCTTTCAGCGCCGGAAAATGGACGAAGTTCGTGCCGTGCACGATGTCGATGGAACCGGGGGCGAACAGATCCAGCGGCACCTGATACAGCGGGTTCGGTTTCATGAACCGGCGGATCGCCTTATACGGATAGTACCGGTCCAGCATGGCGTTCTCCGGCCAGTCGGGAACGGGCGGCCGCTTGCGAAAAAAAACGGGATTTTGCAGGAACTTGACGTGAACGCCCAAAGCGCTCAAATGCTCGTACAATTTGGCCGTGTACCGGTAGACGCCGGAACGGTTGGAGTAAAGCGGCGATCCGTCGAGCAGCACGTTCATCAGTAGGCTCCCTCTCCCCGAATGACGGCCGGGATCGTTTTCAGCAAAATTTTGAGGTCGAGGATCAGGCTCCAGTTTTCGATGTAGTAGATGTCCAGATTGACCCACTGGCTGAAGGACAGGTCGCTGCGGCCGCTGACCTGCCACAGCCCGGTGATGCCCGGCGTCACTTCCAGCCGGCGCCATTCCCATGCTCCGTAATGTTCCACTTCGATGGGCAACGGGGGACGGGGGCCGACCAGGCTCATGTCCCCCTTCAGCACGTTGAACAGCTGGGGAAGCTCATCGATCGAATATTTCCGCAAGAAACGGCCGAGCCGCGTGACGCGCGGGTCATCGTGGATTTTGAAGGCGATGCCGTCCGCCTCGTTTTGGTTCCACAGCTTCTCCAGCAGCCGGTCCGCATCCGGCCGCATGGACCGGAACTTGTACATGTTAAACAGCTTGCCGTTCCGCCCGACCCGCTGCTGTCTGTATATGACCGGTCCCCGGGAATCCAGTTTGATCAGAATCGCGACAAGCAGCATGAAGGGAGACAGCGCCACAACGAGCAGCGAGGCCGCCAGAAAATCGAAGCAGCGCTTCAGCACGAGCCCGAGACCGCGCATCGGGGTTTTCACCAGGGTCACCATCGGCAGGGCATGGATGCGGCCGATCTGCACGGTGCCCGCCACCAGGTTGAACATGTCGGGGATGATGGTGATGGCCAGGTTGTACTTGCGCAGCTCGCTGATCAGCCGGTTGACCAGTTCCCGCTCGGACGGGATGGTGATGATCACCTCGTCCACGGCATGCTCTTTCACCACATCGTAAATGTCCATGATTTTGCCGAGTACCGGCGCATGGGACGATTGGCGGTTCGGATCGTCGTCCAGAAAGCCGATGACGTTGCAGGCCAGCGATTTGTTCCGGATCAATTCGTCCGCCAGCGACTGGCCGATCTGGCCGGCGCCCACGATCAGCGTGTTGACCGCAAGCGCGCCTCGCGCCGCCAGCACCCGCTGGAGCAGCCGTTTGACGGTCCGGATCAGGGACGCGAGCGCGGTCGACAGGACGAGAAAGAGCAGAATGACCAGCCGGGAATAATCATCCAGATTGAGCAGAAACGTGCAGCCGATGGTCAGCAGAATGGCGCCGCCCGCAACGCCGGCCATCCGGAAGCATTCATCGATGACGGTGATATTCATCCGAAAGGAAAACAGACGGGCGCGATATAATAGAACGAAGTAGAATAGAGAAAAAAGACCGTAAAAAATCAAATATTGTCCAAGCCGGGGGAAGTCCGGGTCGAAAATCGACGGCAATTCGCCAAACTCCTGGCGGATTCGATAAAAAAACAAAAGGAAATACAGGGCCGAAATCGAAATATACTCGATGGCCACAAAAAAGGTTGTCCACATGACAAGGAGGCTTTTTCGCTTCTGGAGCCGTTCGTTCAAACGGGATGCGTGCGCTAGAAACTGGGTTTCCGATATATACGGAAAAGACATGGCGCGCGTCACCATCTCCGGCAAAGGTTTCATCAGTCCGATTATGGTCCGATGCTGAAAGTTGGTGTATAGTAAAGAAATGTGGTGAAAATACCGCAAATGATCGTTTTCATTATACTACACCCCTCATGAGGCCGCCACACATCCCAGAAGATTCAAAGACGGCAGCCGGAGGGACGGAGGTGCCCGGAAGCCTGTGCACAAGACAGCGGTGATCATGGCCGGAGGCAAGGGCGAACGGTTTTGGCCGAAAAGCAGGACGAACCTGCCCAAGCAGTTTCTGAACATATCCGGAAACGAATCCATGCTTCAACTGACGATCAAACGGCTGGAAAAGCTGATTCCGATTTCGCAAATTTTCATCGTCACCAATGAACTGTATGCGGAATTGATCAAAGCACAGATCCCGAAACTACCCTATGACAACATCATCATCGAACCGGTGGGCCGCAATACGGCGCCCTGCATCGGCGTGGCGTCCGTCGTGATCGAAGAGCGGTTTCCCGGCAGCACCATGGTCGTGCTGCCGAGCGACCATATCATTCAGGATGAAGCGGGGTTCATGCAAATTCTGGACACCGCCTTCGAGGTGGCGGCCTCCGGGCCGCATCTCGTGACGCTGGGCATCCGGCCCACCTATCCCGAGACCGGGTACGGCTACATCGAGCGGACGGACGACGTCCGCATCGTCAACGGGATGGAAGTCTACAAAGTGAACCAGTTCGTGGAGAAGCCGAGCGCCGAGAAAGCGAAAGCGTATCTGGAAGCCGGCAATTTCTACTGGAACAGCGGCATCTTCGTATGGCAGACGCAGGTCATCCGGGACCATATCCGAACGTACATGCCGGACATGCATGACGTGCTGGAGACGATCAAGGCCGGCTTCCGGACGGGTGACTGGCGGGACGCGATCCGGCGGGAGTTTCACCGGATGCCGGACGAATCCATCGACTACGGCATCATGGAGAAGGTCAAGGACATCCACGTCATCCCCTGCGTATTCGGCTGGGACGACGTGGGCAGCTGGACCGCCCTGGAGCGCATCAACGAACTGGACGAGAACGGCAACGTCATCCGGGGCAACATCCTGAATCTGGACACCAAGAGATGCATCATCGAGAGCAGCGGCGGCAAGCTGATCGCCACGCTGGGGGTCGAAGACCTGATCATCATCGACACCGAGGACGTCACCCTGATCTGCGCCAAGGACAAAGCCCAGGAAATCAAGTCGCTGCTCAGGGAACTGCGGCAGCAGAAAATGGATCAATATCTTTGACGGCCGAAATCATGCAAGAAAAACCGTGGAAACGGAAAAATCATCGAGATCGGGAGTTTGATCAAATTGCACAAGAGAGCGTTCATCACCGGCGTCACCGGACAGGACGGTTCGTACCTGGCGGAACTGCTGCTGGAGAAAGGCTACAAAGTGTACGCCCTCCGCCGCCGGACAAGCATTCCGATTCTGGACAACATAGCCCATATCCAGGACGAAATCGAATTCATCGAAGGCGATCTGCTGGATCTCGGATCCCTGATCCGGGCGATCCAGATCGCAAAGCCGGATGAAGTCTACAACCTGGCGGCCCAGTCCTTCGTCGGTTCGTCGTGGGACCAGCCCATTCTGACCGGTCAAGTCACTGCGCTGGGCGTTGCGAACATGCTGGAAGCCGTCCGCATCGCCAAGCCGGACGCCCGGTTCTACCAGGCGTCCAGCAGTGAAATGTTCGGCAAAGTACAGGAAGTGCCACAAAGAGAAACGACGCCGTTCCACCCGCGCAGCCCGTACGGCGTGGCCAAGGTGTACGGCCATTGGATCACGGTCAATTACCGCGAAAGCTACGGCATGTTCGCCTGCTCCGGCATTCTGTTCAACCACGAATCGCCGCGGCGGGGCATCGAGTTTGTGACGCGCAAGGTAACCGACGGCGTTGCCCGCATCAAGCTCGGGCTGCAGAACGAGCTACGCCTCGGCAATCTGGACGCCAGACGGGACTGGGGGTTCGCCGGCGACTACGTCAAGGCGATGTGGCTCATGCTGCAGCAGGACGAACCCGACGATTACGTCGTCGCCACGGGCGAGACGCATTCGGTGCAGGAGTTGGTGGAAATCGCGTTCCGCCACGTCGGCCTCGATTGGCGCGACTACGTGGTCGTGGACGAGAAGTATGTCCGCCCGGCGGAAGTGGACCTGCTCATCGGCGATGCCTCGAAAGCCAGAGAGAAACTCGGCTGGCGGCAGGAAGTGAGCTTTGAAGAACTGGTCAGGATGATGGTGGACAGCGATCTGGCGTTATTGCAAAAAAGAGCGCTGGGGTCATCCATATGCGGGCATTGATAACTGGCGCAACCGGTTTTGTCGGCAGACATTTGATCGACCATCTCAAGAGCAATTATGGTGACCATGCAGTCATCCTGGGCACAACGAGCAATAAAGAAAAAATTCGGGAAGGCGTTGTCTTCAGCGATCTGACGGACGAACACAGCATCCTGGATTTGATCGACGAATTCAAGCCCGATCAAATCTACCATCTTGCGGCAGTGAGCAATGTAAAGGAATCGTGGGAAAACAAGGCTCAGGTTTTTCATGTCAATGTTTTGCTGGCAATCAACCTTTTGGAAGCGGCCAGAAAAAGTTTGGTCAAAGATACCGTAAAAATATTGACGGTGGGCTCATCTGAAGAGTACGGAAGCTTCAGCGATCGGCCAATAGACGAGTCCGCAAGATTGAAACCGAGCAGCCCGTACGGCATATCCAAGGCATCCCTTTCCATGCTGGCAGCACTTTACTTTCGAGCCTATGGTCTGAATGTGGTCCATGTCCGGGCTTTCAATCACGCCGGACCCGGTCAGGGCAGGGGATTTGTCATCCCCGATTTTGCATATCAAATTGCCAGGATTGAAAGTGGCGTGCAGGAACCCGTCATTCGGGTTGGCAATTTGGAAGCACGACGCGATTTCACCGATGTCAGGGATATTGTTCGCGCTTACTGTTGTTTATTGAACATGAAGAATACCGCATTCGGGGAAGTCTACAACGTCTGCTCCGGAACGGCCACGAGCATTCGGTCGATTCTTGACCAGCTGATCGAGCTGTCAAACAGCAAGATCGAAGTATTCGAGGATCCCGTTTTATACAGGCCGATCGATGAACCGATACGGGTGGGTGACAACAGGAAAATCAGGGATCATCTCGGTTGGACTCCTTCCATTCCTTTGAAAAAGACTTTGGCGGACGTTTTGGAAGAAATGCGCAAAAATGTACAGGACGGTTAAAGAATGATGATCGCACGGTTGCTGGATGATTGGAAAGCCGTCTATCGTTATCGGGAATTTTTGAAAAATACGGTAGCGAAAGATTTGCGAACCCGTTACAAGGGCTCGATACTGGGATTTTTGTGGACTTTCGTGAGCCCGCTGTTGATGCTCGTTGTTTATTCAACATTGTTTTCCGTGATTATACGGATGCCAGTTGACCACTATCCCATTTTTTTGTTTTGCACGCTTCTGTCCTGGAATTACTTTTCATCAGCGGTGCAGAGCAGCTCTTCCATCATCGTGGCCTCCGGAAACCTGATCAAGAAAATTTATTTTCCTCTTGAGATCCTTCCCATTTCCGTGGTTACGGGCGGTTTGATCAATTATTTATACGGTCTGATCATTTTGATACCCGCACTTGTTCTTTACGGATATTACCCAAACATTCATTATCTATGGCTTCCGGTGATTATTGCCATCCAATTTGTTTTCACTTTGGCATTGGCGTTTTTGTTTTCGGCGCTGACAGTCTTTTTCCGTGATTTGGAGCATATTCTCAGCATTGTTTTGATGGCCTGGCTTTATCTGACGCCGGTTCTGTATCCGGTTTCCCTGATTCCGGAGGAATATCAATATCTGTTTGGATTGAACCCGATGTCCGTTATCATTAATTCTTACAGAGATATATTTTATTACAATCAAGCCCCTGACAGTTCATTGCTCGTCTTCGGTATCCTGGCCGTCGGGCTGCTGGTTCTGTCGCATGCATACTTCAGCAAGGTCAAATTCAGATTTGTTGAAGAAATATGAGGGTGACCGAATTGCGAGAGACCGCCATCGAGATCAAGAACCTTTGGAAGAAATATAAAATATACCAAGACAAGCCTGCGACACTGAAAGAACGGTTTTTGTTCCGGACAAGGGGGGTTGCCCAGGAGAAATGGGTGTTAAAAGACGTCTCTTTGTCCATACCGAAAGGGAAAATGGTCGGATTCATCGGACGAAACGGTTCGGGAAAGAGCACGTTGCTCAAAGTGATGACCGGCATTCTCAGGCCGGACAAAGGAGAGATCTCGGTTGAGGGAAAAGTATCCAGCCTCATAGAGCTCGGGGCTGGTTTCCACATGGACTTCACCGGCAGAGAAAACATTTACATGAACGCTTCCATATTCGGTTTGACACGACGTGAGATCGACAGGCGGCTGGAAAGCATCATTCAATTTTCGGAATTGGGCAATTACATCGACAACCCTGTCCGGACTTATTCTTCCGGCATGTTCATGAGACTGGCCTTCTCCATCGCCATCAATGTGGATCCGGACATTTTGCTGATAGATGAAATCCTGGCCGTCGGGGACAATGCGTTCCAGAAAAAATGCATCAGCCAAATCGAAGCATTGAAGCAGCAGGGAAAGACCATTGTTCTGGTCTCCCATGACAACGGCGTGATGGAAAGGCTTTGTGATGAAATCTATTGGATGGATAACGCCGTCATGATCAAGCATGGAAACCCCCATGAGATCATACAGGAGTACCTCGACTTCTTGACAACCAGCGAGGAACAGCGGCTGCAGTCTGAAGCCCGGCAGAAGGAAGAATCCGCTGTACCGGTTGAACGGTCCGCCGAATCAACTGTTGAAAACCAAGGTCTGGACCAAACGACGGAGCAAAAACGTTGGGGGAACAACGCGGTTGTCATACAGGAGACTTCGATCATCAATCCTTTGGGCGAAAATCGGTTCATTTTTCAAAAGGGACAGCCCATCGATATCGAAATCATCTATAAAGTAAATCAACCGGATGTCCAGCGCCCGGTATTTGGCATCGGCATCTTCAAAATGGACGGCACTTTGTGTTATGGCAGCAATACGTATATCGACAAAGTTCCGGTCACGTTGCATGAGACGGGAAAAGTGGTGTGCCGGATTGAATCACTCAGTCTTGTACAGGGAGACTACTATGTCAACGTGGCATGTCACCATGAGGACGGCACGCCTTATGACTATATAACCAGAGCGTTGACTTTCCGGATACACTCAAAAGAGGATGATATCGGAATCGCGTACATTCCGCACAAATGGATCATTTAGGGAGTGAAATGCCATGGGACAATTTCGGACGGCTGAAGAATTGATGGAGCACTTGAAAAATCAAATCGTCCGTTATCATGCCGGAGAAAAAGATGAGTTCAAAAAATTCCGAAATCCTTCTTCAGCAAATTCAGAATCAAATTCAGATATTGATTTCAGCCGGTTCCAGATGGAGAACCAAAACAACAATCGGCTGTGGAACGTCAGTGCAGAACGGCCCATCACTTCGCATCGGAAATGGATCGGCCGGTTTATTGTTTTCGGAAAAAAAGTTGTCAGAAAATTTTTGCGATGGTACGTCAGCGAAACTTTCCAGATGCAAACCAATTTCAACGCATCCGTCACGCGTTCGATCAACGAACTTTCCAATCTGGTCATAACAGTGCATGGATTGTCCAAAGAAAAAACGGCCGATTTGAAAGATCAGATTCAAACCATTGAAAACACTTTCGAGGCACGGATTCGCGAATTGAATGATCGGATTCAAGTTATTGAAGAGGCTTTCGAAGAACGGATTCGCGAATTGAATGATCGGTTTCAAATGATTCGCGAATTGAATGATCGGATTCAAGTTATTGAAGAGGCTTTCGAAGAACGGATTCGCGAATTGAATGACCGGATTCAAGTTATTGTAGAAACATCCAAACAACAGTTTGAAAATTTGAGCGGACAGCTGCAAGTCCTGAATGAACAGATCCAATCAAATGTAGTCGACCATCAGCAATTGCGGTCCGCCGAATCGAGAGTCCGGGATCAACTGAATGTGATCAGTGAACAACTGAAATCGGAAATCAACTATTTGCAATATCGTCTCAGAAAAATGAAAAACCAGATGGGCCCGGTCAATGTTCAAGAACAAAAGAGGACACAAGCTGAAATCAAAGAAGTCAACCTCTCGGAGAATTTTGATTATTTACACTTTGAGAATCGATTCAGGGGAAGCATGAAAGACATTAAGGAGCGGCAAAAGCCATATTTGCCATATTTTATTGGAAAGCAAAATGTCTTGGACATCGGTTGCGGGAGAGGCGAGTTCGTCGAGCTGCTTCTGGAAAACAGTGTTTCCTGCCTGGGGATTGATCTGAACCGCGACATGGTGGAATTTTGCCAAGACCGTGGACTGCCGGTCCAGTATGGAGATGCCATCGAATATCTCAAATCGGTAGAAGACAATCATCTCGGCGGCATCTTCATGGGACAAGTGATTGAGCATATGGAGTTTTCTCAAATTTTGCAATTGGTTGAATTAGCCTACAAGAAATTGCAACACGGTTCATATTTAATCATGGAATCACCGAATCCACTGTCTCTGTCGATCTATTATCAAACATTCTACGTTGATCCGACCCATGTCAAACCGGTCCACCCCTATACCATCAAGTATTTGGTTGAAGTATATGGATTTAGGGAGTCCGAACTGGTCTATTCCAGCCCAATTCATCCAAGTCTGTGGCTGCCCCGTCTTGAAGCGCCTGAGGATGTTGTCCGAAACATCAATGAATTCAATGAAGGGATCAGACGTTTGAATGAGCTGGTTTATGGCAATCTGGATTACGCCATCATTGCAAAAAAATAAGGTTGTGAACCGAAATGCTGAAAATTGGAATTATAAAACCGGATTACAAAATCAGAGGCGGATATGAAATAGTTGTCGAACGCCTCGTTGAAGAATTGAGAAAATTTGGGTATTTTTCGGAAATCGTTGCTGTGGATGCAACTCGCCAAACATTGGACCATATTCCCTATCCAGTATCTGATGAAGAATACTCCCTCAATCCGGAGTTTTTTCGATACATCGACAATTACTGGCAATACCTTACAATGGATTTAAGCCAATTTGATATGGTCATCAGTACCCAGCCGCCCACTTTCGCGGTCAACCACAAGAAACATCTCAGCTTGTTTTATCATCACATGAAAATCTACTATGACTTGAATGAGTTGATTCAAGAAGTTGGTTTGAACAGGCCCTTCCATGAAAAAGCCAGCCAAATTGTCAGAGAAATCGATACCATTAGCCTGTCGAAAGTTTTGAAAATTTTGGCTGGCAGTCAACATATCAAGGAACGCATTGGCCGATACAATCGAATCTCTGACAATGTGGATGTCGTTTATGCCGGTATCTCAAAAGATTTTTATAATTATGATGGAGAAATCAATTATCAATTTCCGATTGTGGTTGGTCGACATGAATTTCCCAAGCGACCTGAGTTATTTGTTGCCGCCATGAAAAAGTTGCCTCGACTGATGGGCAAAGTGATTGGTGAAGGCGGCAGGACGGACGATCTCAAGAAAATTGATTCAATATTAACATATGCGCACCATAAGGGCATTTACATTCCGGACGATGTTGTATGGAAAAAGATGTCCAACGGTTTTTATGATGAAGCGCATGAAACATTGTGGATTGATAGTAAAAAGCAATCCTATCAGTCCAATGTCATCTTTACAGGTCGTGTCAGCAAGAAGCAATTGATTGAGGAATATGCCAATGCTTTGTGTGTTGTTTGTCCGGCTTTTGAAGAAGATTATGGGTTGACGGCAATTGAAGCAATGGCTTTCAAAAAGCCCGTAATCGCCTGCCAGGATGGCGGCGGGTACACTGAATTGATCAAGCACGGCGTCAATGGATTTATAGTTGAACCAACATCTGACGCCATTGCGGAAGCCATTCGACAATTTGCAGAATCGCCAGAGCTTGCGGTTAAAATGGGACGCAACGGGTACGAGTTTTCCAGGAAGTTCACTTGGCAGAATACAATGGCAGTGATTTTGGAAGAGATTGAAAAAATCGTATAGCGGGTGGTCATCCAATGGATATAGCAATAATCGCACCGAGCCCGGTTCCGTTCAATATGGGCGGTGTGGAGAAATTGTTGCTAGGTATGTATCACTATTTAGACAATCATACGAATCACAGGGTTGAATTGCTGAAAATCCCGACAAAAGAACATGATTTTTGGAGTTTGATCGACAGCTATCGTAAGTTTTACGAACTGGATGTTTCTTATTTTGACAAGGTAATTACCACCAAGTATCCAGCCTGGATGGTACGTCATCATAATCATACGGTATATCTTCAACACAGACTCCGTGGTTTGTATGACACGTATCATCTTTTTGGGTTGCCTGAAAAGGTCAATACATTTCATGAAGAAATCATTGAACGCATACTTCGATTTATCGATAATGACCCGCATTATGAACGGGATCTTTCAGAACTTTTCGAGCTGCTCGAAAAACTGAAACAAGTGTATCTTGATCTTCCTGCCGAGTTGTTTCAATTTCCGGGACCCTTCATACGCAAGATTATCCGATACATGGATGACTGGGCGTTGTCACCGAAGCGGATAGCCAACTATTTTTGCATTTCAAAAAATGTGCAAAACAGAGATGGGTACTTCCCGGATGGAGTAAAAGTTGATGTGGTGTATCACCCCAGTTCATTTGAAAATCTTCAGGAGGGATCTTTTGATAATTACTTGTTCACGGTCGGCAGAATGGATAATGCCAAAAGAATCGAACTGATCGTGAAGGCCATGAAATTGACTAGCTGCAACGTCAAACTAAAGATAGCGGGTAAAGGTCCTGATGAAGAGAAAATCAAGGAAATTGCCAAAGATGATCCCCGTATCGAGTTTTTGGGTTATGTCGACAATCAGACCACGGAACAACTGTACAGAAACGCCCTTGGTGTCATTTATGTCCCGTATGATGAGGATTACGGATTGGTCACTATAGAAGCCATGAAGTGTGGAAAGCCGGTTATCACTTGTGAGGATTCCGGCGGTACACTGGAATTTGTAACTCATCTGGAAACAGGTTTAGTCTCTAAAAATACGCCTGAAAAGTTGGCAAAAGAAATCGAACGTTTGTGCAACAACCACGAATTGGCCATGGAGATGGGGAAGAGAGCGAAACAGAAGGTCGAAGACATTTCATGGGAGCGTTTGGTCGGGACGATTTTGTCAGAAAATGTTCCATCACAGAATCCAGGACTTCATGTTGCCAAAAAAAGAAAAATGCTGGTTTTGTCGACCTATCCCGTTTTTCCGAGAATGCACGGAGGCCAGTTGCGCATTTTCAATTTGTATTCCAGAGTGACGGATCTATTTGATGTAACGATTTTGAGCGTGAATAATCATGGCGAAAACTCTTATCATGCCAAACTGAACGGAATCGAGGAAATCTGTATTCAAAAATCGGCTCAGCATCAACAGAGAGAATGGGAATATGAGAAACATGTCAAAATTCCGGTTTCGGATGTCGTGATCCACGAATTGATTGAATATACACCGAAATTCCTTGAAGAGCTGGAAAGACAAGCCGAAGCCGCGGATGTAATCGTATGCGCTCAACCTTATTTGTTCAAGCAGGTTCAACCATTTCTGAATAGAAAACGCATTGTTTATGACTCACAGAACGTGGAATATGATTTGAAAAAAGCAATGTATCCGACTAATGCCACAACGAAAAAGTTGCTGGATAAACTTTTTCAAATTGAAAACAGTGCCTGTCAATTCAGCAATCTTGTCATTGCCTGCTCAGAAGAGGACAGGGCCAGACTGATCGATCTATACAAAATAAAACATGAAAAAACGATTACGATACCGAATGGTGTAGATGTTCAAAAAAAGCCTTACATTGATCGGCATGAAAGAATTAGAAACAAAGAGAAGTACGGCATAGCAGAAGAAAAGATCATCGTGTTCATCGGAAGCTGGCATAAACCGAATCTTGAAGCAGTTGAAGAAATTTTTGTCATGGCCAGAGAATTGCCCGATTGCAAGTTTATCGTTATGGGTGGACTAGATAGTGCGTTCAGGGATCGAAATTTTCCCGAAAACGTCGTTTTAACCGGTGCTGTAAGCGAAGACTTGAAAAATTTGGTTTACTCAGTGGCCGATGTTGCGGTCAACCCCATGTTGAGCGGATCGGGGACAAACCTGAAAATAGCTGAATATATTTCCTTTGGCATTCCGGTTGTCACAACAAAAATTGGAGCCAGGGGTTACGGGTTTCCTGAAGATGTTGTCGTCATGGCGGACACAAAAGACTTCCGGGCTGAAATTCGAAAGTTGCTTTCTGCACCTGAAAGGCAAGTTGAAATGACGAAACGTGCAAGGAAGTTTATTGAGGAGTATTTTGACTGGGACAAAATTTCAGCGAAAATGATCCATTCGTTGGAAAGTAAGATATTAAATTCTTGAGGAGAACCATAGTAATGAATTATCTGTTGTTTGCGCTGAGCTGCATTAGTCTCTTCATGATTAGTCTTTTAATTAACTCCAAAGAAAACAACATAAGGCCATTGGAACTGTTGGTGCGATCTATCAGCATTTATTTGCTTTCTGTGTGTCTGTTGTCCATAATTTTCTTGCTTGTAGGTCACTACAACATATTTTTCATAATCAGTGCTCTCGCAGCTATTTTGATCATCTTGCTCATTTTAAGAATAAAAGAATGGAAACACGCGTTTCGATTTTCTCATGCTACGAGTGAGATTAAGTTATTTCCTGCTATTTTATTGTTTTTGGTGTTGATGTTTCCTATTTTGAAAGAAAGAATGGAATTTGTGGATATGACAGGTGATGCCGGAGTATATTCGATTTCGGCTATTCATTACTTGAAGGAAGGCAAACTAAAGGATGAGTTGGAATTAAGAAATCAGCTATCTGAAGAATCAAGGGATATTTATGATCGAGACAATTTGCTTTGGGTTGATAAATCATCAAATCGTGGTGCGTTTTTGCCGGGCACTTATTTCGATCCAAAACATGATTCAACCTATTATTTTCAGTTTTATCCGGCATGGCCACTGATAATGTCTTTTTGGGCTGGAATATTTGGCGTAAATCAATTAACCGGTGTCATGATTTTATTGTATTATATGATCTTGCTTTTGAGTTTTTATTTGTTGATTAATCTCGGATTAAAGCAATGCTATGCAGCATTGGGCGTACTGTTACTAGGAAGCGCTCCTCTCCTTGTGTATTTCACAAAATACCCCACAAGCGAATTATTCTTGTTATTTTTATTTGTATTGACACTATACATGCTATCAACTAGATCAACATTTGGTTGTGTGACAGCCGGTTTGACCGTAACGCTTTTTTGTCTAGCACATATCTCGTCGTTTATGTATGTACCGCTTCTATTTTTGGCGCTCGTATTTGGATACAAACTGAAAGATCGTTCATTGCTGATTTTTTCAGCAATAGGATTTGCGGGCTTTTTAATCAGTATTCCATATGGATGGAAAGTCAGCTTGAGTTATTTTATTGATATTTACACTAGCAATTTTTCTGCTATATTTGGTGACCGTTATGCAATGTCTCTTGGATTGTTATCAACGCTGTTGATGGGTGCAATCGGACTTGTTTGTTCCCTCATTTTGTTCAGAAAAACGTTGAGGGTGTAAACAGATGATGAAAAAAAATTTCGATTTGATCTCTCTGTCAATTAGAATCTGGACTATTCTAATATTGGTATATACCTTCTACAAGGGATATGTCCTTGGATGGACTGAATCAATGATTCCTGATGTTATGGATCCCTTTTCGTCTTGGTCTGCGCGGGCATTGTATGCGAATAAGGGCATGTATTCTTTGATGCACCTAAATCTATTTAGCATCTTTTTGAGTACAGGATTGATTGTTGTACCCACAGTTATCTATGTCTTTTTGATTCAACCTCGGATAGTTCTCCAAAGCAAAATGTTGATCTTCGGAGCGTTCGCAATTTTATTTGTTTTGTCCATCTATACTTTTTTGCGTATTGATACGCCAAGCAACTACTATGCCTCAAGGTATTTTCTTCCAGTATTGATTCCTTTGTTGATTTTCTTTTTTGTTGTTTTTTTAAATACGGTGAGATCCAGATTTCTTGTAGCATTAACTCTTGTGTCGATTGTAACCTTCAACTTTTTTTATTCATACCAAATATTTAAAAATCCAGAAAGAACCGAGCGTTTTGATTTGCTAAGAAACATTGGAAAATATGTCCATCAAGACAGTGTTGTGTTTCTTGATGTGTCCGAAAATATGGAAAGATTGCTGGTGCCTTTGCTTACGAAAATCGGCGATTATAAGGTCATATCGATCTCAAAGATGCTCGAACAACAAGACTATAGGGAGGCCATAGATTTTTATTCCAAAGAATTGAATTTATTCAGGCCATTTATAATTTCTCACTCACCACCAAATTATAATGAGATATACAACACCATAATATTTGATGATGCCTCTCCAATTTGGACAATCATGTATCCTACTACCACTGTAAAGAATCGTTACACTCTTTATTTGTTTGAGCCCTTCAGAGAAATTAAAGAAATCAGAATGGATGACAAAAATGTTGATTCCTTATTAACAGGGTTCTCATTTATTGAAAATAAAGATGGTGTTTCATGGAGGTGGTCAATTGGCGATAAGTCAATACTTAAAGTGCCGCTCCATCAAAATAAAGGATATCAATTATTTATTAAGGCAGCACCATTCCGTGTTCCGGATTTAGTCCAAAAACTATATATTGAACTCAACGGCACTCTAGTTGGGGAATACGAGTTTAGAACGAATGGTATGGAAAGTATTATGGTTTCATTACCTCAGGATCTTGTGGATTGGAATAACGAAATTGTCTTTTCATATGCTTATGCAAAATCCCCAGCTGAAATTTTTGGCACTGAAGATCAACGGCAATTGGCAGTTCAATTTTTTGGATTTGAGTTCCGTCCAATTGATTGATGTTTTTAGTCGGGGGCGGTTAGAAAACATGGAGGGCAAACAGCCGGCCAATCTTTTGATCGAAGGCGCCATCCAAGAGGCCATCTAGCTTACGGGGTCGACGTAAGCGGAATCCATTAATTTCGTTTAAGTTTTTTTAATACTAAGAATCAGTACTTTTTAAATTTCGCGATAAACCCTCTTGATTTTTCGCTTGGTTCGGTTTTTGTTTCAAACATCAACATTGAAATAAACATAGATACTTCCCTAATCTATTGTATAACTTATGCCTGTACCAAAAGTCGCTGATCAAGTCGGTATCTTCATGAAGGCCGTCTATAAATAGTATTTCATCCAAATGCAATTTTTTGGATGAAGAAAAGCGGTTTCGAATTGATTTATCGTCATATCTTTTTTCATAACCATGATGATAATGATCCGTTTCTGATTCCATGAATTCAGGTGCGTAAGGTGCCGTAAAGATGAATACGCCTCCCGGTTTCAACACTGCCAGAATGTCACCGTTTCCGGGAATATGTTCAAGAGCACTTATTGCACAAACCACATCAAATGCACTATCTGTATATGTCAGGCTGGTAGCGTCCTGGTGTTCTATAATAATTTTTTTCCAATTCATATAATGAGCCAAGATTGTTCAAATAAACCTTTTTGAACTTCAAGCGCTTTTTCCGTAGCGTAAACTTTGCACCCAAATGTGTCGAGAATCAATGCAGGCCAAGTGGTGCTTGAACTTCCAATGTCCAACACAGTGGAAGTAAGGGTCAAAAATTCTTTTAGGCCAATCCAAAGGATAGACATACTCGTAGTTTCTGTAAATATCGACGCCAGAAGCAATCCGATTGGGGTCAATTTTGCAATTGGCAAGGTACAACTAAATTAGTTTATCCAAAAGCTCTTTTTCGATACCAGATGTGTTCAAGAATGCATTTATCATGATAACTGAAACCCACTTTTCAATAATTATTAGTTTTCAGTATACTTAAGTGCCCCAAAATAATGAATACATTTTCAAGTCCGTATTTTTTAAATTCATTTTCTCTTTATTAGGTGGCCGTATTGTCGATCTTCATGACGACGGCTCCTACCAGCGGATTGCCGACTTCTGGTTCTGGAATAGAACCCGCGTGGTTTTGGCGCCTTCTCACCAAACTGGACCAGCGTCTATTTTTCAAAATAAGGCAGGAGGCATCCAGATCCGGAGCCTCCAGTACGGTAGACGTGTTTCTGTAGCACCATCAGGGTCGCGTCCAGAGCGCGCATGATGTGTGTCAGGCATCGCTGCCAAGTCATTCATGTAAATCGAACAGGAGGAATCATTAATGAAAGAAGTAGGAAATGTTCCAGGCAATTATTATGACAAATACCACACAAAAAACCCTATTGCACGTTTATTGATGAACGGCTTTATCGGCAGCCTGAAGAATTGTCTGGATCAAATTCAAGTGACCACGGTGCTTGATGCGGGTTGCGGGGAAGGAGAGTTGACGAATCTTGTCTATCAACAATTGCCGGGACTGGAGAAGCTGAAGGGCATTGAACTGGAAGCGGTGACGGTTGCCGAAGCGAACAGGAGGTTTCCTCACCTGGATATTTCGCAG
>JGI12298J13902_1000137_pt1 | contig 23017 bp, 15 predicted proteins | sample Passage260A_FD_13902 | JGI IMG/M metagenome (IMG submission 13902)
TTTGACTCTGCCCGGGAAAATCGGCTCGTAACATGAGGCCGGGCGTCTCGGGAAGCCGTATGGAGATCGGAGTGATGCCGGCTCCTAATCGCGCGGTATCGGATCGAAGAGGCCATCGAAGAGGCCGCTTTCGCGATTCCGTGGACGTGATCGGATTCCGCGTTGATCGAAGGGCTTCTTTCTCGGATATCGAATGTTTGCGGAGCGCTTACCCGGGGAGTGCCGTTAAGTGGGCAGTCACGGTCACGCCGTCACCGACGCGATTCTCGAGACCCTCAAACGCGCCGGTGCCGGCCTGAAAGAGGCCGGGGTGCGCTTCGCCCTGGCCGGTGGGTGCGCGGGGTATGCGCGTGGTGCCGCGCCCTCGCTGCACGACGTCGATTTCGTGCTCGTCCCGGAGGACGTTCCGCTCGCCACCAAGACCCTCGAGGGCCTCGGGTTCCGGATCGTGCGGCCTCCGGAGGACTGGCTGGTCAAGGCCTTCGACGAGGCGGGTGTGCTCGTCGATCTGATCTTCTCCCTGGCGGACCGCCCGGTGACCGAGGAGATGATCGCGCGGGCGGAGATGCTCAACACGGCCGCGGTGAGCCTCCCCGTGCTCAACGCCACCGACCTCGTGGTGAGCTGGCTGCTCCCCCTGTCCGAGCACACCTGTGATTACGGCGCGCTGCTGCCCATGGTCCGGGCGATGCGGGAACAGGTCGACTGGGACCGGGTCGCCTCGATCGTCGCGTCCTCGCCGTACGCGTCGACCTTCGTGGTCCTGCTCGAGCGATTGCACATCATCGAGCCGACCTCTGCCTCGGCGGGCAGTACCTGGCCGTAGCCCGCGGAGGGCGCCTTCGGCCGGATCGCGCCTCCCGATCGCACCGCAGCCGTGCCCTGTGGCCGGCCGGCACCGGAGGAGCGGTCGTGGTCCGGTCGACCCGGGGTGAGGCCTGTTCCCGGTCCGTGGCGCCTCTGCCGGTACGGACCGGTACGGCCGAGCCGGTTCACTGCGCCGGGGTTGACCGGTCCCGACTGCGCTGGGGTTGACCGGTCCCGACTGCGCTGGGGTTGACCGGTCCCGCGGGCGGCCGAGGGCCGAGCATCCGGCAGCGTTGCCGCGGACCTCGGCCTTCGTATGGGTCGCTCGGCCCGTTGTACGGCGGCCCGGCGCGTTGTCCAATCGTCCGCGCGTTGTCCGGTGTCGTCCGTGTGTTGTCCGGTCGTCCGCCTGTTGTCCAATTCGGGCACGCTGCACGGTGGCTCGACCCGTTGCGGGCCGGCGGCCCGGTCCGGGATGCGGCCGGGCCGCCTCGGCGCCGGATCAGATCACCCGGCCCGGTTCGCCGTCCGCGGTCACCACCGGCAGCCCGGCCGCCTGCCAGGCGAGCATGCCCCCCAAGACGTCGATGGCGGCGAATCCGGAGGCCCGGAGCAGCGAGGCGGCACGCGCCGAGCGAGCACCGGAACGGCAGATCGTGAGCACGGTGGCCGACAACGGCAGCTCGCTGCGCCGCTCCACGATCTGGTCCACGGGAATGTGCCGGGAGTCGGGAGCGCTGCCCGCCGCCCACTCGTGGCGATCCCGGACGTCGACCAGCACGGCGCCCTCCTGCTGCTGCATCCGGTGGGCCTCGAAGACGTCGACGCGTTTGCGCTGTCCCGGCGTGTTCCCGCGGACCAGCCGGTTCCACAACCTCATGTGCGCTATCCCCCCTGGTTCCCCTATGCCATCCGAATGTACGGCGGGGTATGCCAGGGTCCCCGGACGGTTCCGTGATACGGAACGCAGCATTGGGTGTGGAAAGGCAAAGGATCAGTGGCGGCTCTCCGGCCGGGCACGGCGAAGCCGCGCGGCCGCCCGGGTCACCAGACGGGGGTCATGACCGACCGGGTCACCAGGCGGGGGTCATGACCGAGAAGCGCGCTCCGTGCGGGTCGGCGAGCATGGCCATCCGGCCCACCCCCTTCACCTCCTCGACCGGCATGATCACACTGCCGCCCGCCCGCTCGGCCGCCGTCACCGCCGCGTCTGCGTCGGTGACCTGGAAATAGGGCAGCCAGTACGGCCGCGGCGCGTCCGACTCCACCCGTGTGATCCCCCCGAACGCGTCCTTCTCGTCGCCGGTAGGGCTCACCCGGGTGTAGGTGAAGTTCTCCACCGGTGTCTCGTGGTAGCGCCAGCCGAACAGCGAGCCGTAGAAGGCGCGCGCTGCGGCGGGGTCGGAGGTGTGCAGCTCCACCCACAGCAGCGCTCCGGGGCAGCCCACCACGTCGAGGCCTTGGACCTTGCGCGGCTGCCAGATGGCGAACGCCGCCCCTTGTGGGTCGGTGAAACCGGCCATCCGCCCGTTGTCGAACACGTCCATCGGCGAGAAGCGGACGACCCCTCCCGCCCGCTCGACCGATCCGGCGGTCGCGTCGGCGTCGGTGACCCCGAAATAGACGGTCCACGCCGGTACGTCGTTCTCCCGGACCAGCGGCCCTGCGGCTGCCACCGTTCGCCCGTTGAGCTGGAAGAATCCGTAGCCTCCGGCCCGCGCGCCGAGCGACAGGAACGTCCAGCCGAAGACGGCGCCGTAGAAGCCGACGGTCGCTTCGATGTCCCGTGTCCCGAGGTCGATCCAGCTCGGTGTTCCCGGGGCGTGTCGCGTCGTGGCCATGAGGGGTCCTCCTCGTGCGGTGCATCGGGTCCGGAGCCGTCTCCTGGGCGGAGGCTGCGCCAGATCGCTTCGGGTGTCCGCAGCATGGCACCCGTCACCGACAATTTCCGGTTCGTCTTATGTCCGGCGGTGAGCCCGGGCACCCCTCGATCGGTCCGTGCGACTCTCGATCGGTCCGTACAACTCGGGACCCTGTGCGCGGACGCGGTCACGAGGAGGCCGTACCGGCGATGACGACCGGGCGTCTAACCGCGTGCGCCTGCTGCCTTGCCCACCGGCCGGATCGCGGCCAGGTATCCGGGGATCGCGACATCCGGGCTTATGGTCACGGCGGCCAGCTCCTCCCTGAGCAGGGCGGCGTCCGGCTCGCCGATCTCCAGCAGCGGCCGCCGGAGCCGGATCGACCAGGCACCGGGACGCTTGTCCGGGAATGCGGCGAGGCGCGGGACCAGAGGCACGAGTTCCACGCCCGTCAGGTACGGCGCCAGCGCATGGATCCTGATCTCGCAGCCACGGGTGAACTCCCGGCCGGCGATGCCGATCGGCCGATCGTACGGGACCACCTCTGAGGCGACCGTGGCGAGACCGATGACCCGGGTGCGGTCCCGGGTGGGGTTGTGCCAGCACCCCCGGGTGGTGAGGATGAACAGCTCGTCTCCCGGCTTGAGCCGGTTGACCTCGCTTCGGTTGGTCGGCGGGAACGCCATCCGCGACTCCCGTAACACCCAGGCGACGGCCTCACGCTCACTGAGGATCAGCAGGTACGCGCTCACGATCGGCACCGTATCGGAGGCCCTCTCGTCGGTGGTAGCGCGGCCGAGGTGCGATGATCCCGAGGCGACCGGGGCGAAACCGGGCGATCCGGTCCGGCCGGGATGTCACACTGCCGAGTAGGACGGTGCGAGGATTCAGGCGAGGCGCGGCAGTGGACGAGCGGCGGCTGGTACGGATCTCGAAGTACCTGGCCAAACACCTGCGCCACCGACCCGAGCGCGTCGGCATCGAACTGGACGCGCACGGCTGGGTGGAGATCGACGCGCTGCTGGCCGCGACGGCCGCGCACGGGTTCCCGATCTCCCGGGAGGAGCTGGAGGAGGTCGTCGCCCGCAACGACAAGCGGCGCTTCATGATCGACGGCGACCGGATCCGCGCCAACCAAGGGCACACGGTGCCCGTCGACTTAGACCTGCCGGTCGTCGAGCCGCCCCCGCTGCTCCACCACGGCACGGTCGCCCGGAACCTGCCCGCCATCCGCATGGAAGGGCTCCGGCGGATGGGACGCCACCATGTGCACCTCTCCCCGGACCGCGAGACCGCCCGCGCGGTCGGAGCGCGCCGGGGCGAGCCGGTGGTGCTCGTCGTGGAGGCCGGTGCGATGCACGCGGCCGGGCATGAGTTCCGGGTGAGCGCCAACGGCGTGTGGCTCGTCCACCACGTCCCACCCCAGTTCATCCGATTCCCCGGCTGAACATCCATTCCCGCTCCGCGGCCCCGGCCCGGCGGACCAGGGGATCGGCCGATCGCCGCGCGCGCCGGTGCGCCGATGCCGGGGTGCACGGTTCCGGCCCGGCGGCACCGGATGATCCCGTCCGATGCCGCACCGCGGCGCCGGGCCATTGGGAGAGTACCGGTGGTGCGGGCCCGGCCGTGACCGGGTGGAGCCGCGTGGCCGCCCGGTGCCGCCGTGGTCTGCGCGAACTCGCCGGGCGGCGGCGAACCGCTGCGCGGGGTGCCGGCGTCCCGGTCACTGCTTGTGCTCCAACTTGTCCGGTCTTGTATTACATAGAGCAACTATGTAATTTTGATGAACATGTCGCAGAGTCTCGGCGCTGACTTGCTGGCGGTGGTGGCCCGGCTCAACCGGCTCGCCACCCAGCGGGCCCGGCTGCCGCTGCCGTACGCCCAAGCCCGGTTGCTGTCGACGATCGAGGACCAGGGCGAGGCCCGGATCTCCGACCTGGCCGCGCTCGACCACTGTTCGCAGCCGACGATGACCAATCAGGTCCGCCGCCTGGAGGAGGCGGGCCTGGTATCCCGGGCCGTCGACCCGAGCGACGGGCGGGCGGTGCTCATCCGGATCACCCCCAAGGGCGCGGAGACGCTGAGACAGGCCAGAGTGCAGCGTGGCGCCGTGATCGACCCCTATCTGGAACGCCTCGACCCCGAGGAGCGCGCGACGCTCAGGGCCGCCGTCGGCATCTTGCGCCGGCTGCTCGACGAGGTGTCCGCGCCGGTCACGGCTCGCTGAGTTCGCGAGATCCCGCAAGAGATCCCCGGCAACCGAAGAGGAGCTTTCGCCGGTATGTGGCGTCAACCCAAGGCCGTGTGGGCCGTCGCCTTCGCCTGCGTGGTGGCGTTCATGGGCATCGGCCTGGTCGATCCGATCCTCAAGCCGATCGCCGAATCCCTGAACGCGACGCCGTCCGAGGTATCGCTGCTCTTCACCAGCTATATGGCGGTGATGGGAGTGGCCATGCTCATCACCGGCGCGGTGGCCAGCAGGATCGGGGCCAAGCGCACGCTGCTGGCCGGGCTGGCGGTCATCATCGCCGGCGCGGGGCTGGCCGGCATGTCCGGCACCGTGCTGGGGATCGTCGGCTGGCGCGCGCTGTGGGGGCTGGGCAACGCGCTGTTCATCGCGACCGCGTTGGCCACCATCGTCAGCGCAGCGCGCGGGTCGGTGGCGCAGGCGATCATCCTCTACGAGGCCGCACTCGGGCTGGGCATCGCGGTCGGCCCGCTGGTCGGCGGTGTGCTCGGCTCGATCTCGTGGCGAGGGCCCTTCTTCGGGGTCTCCACGCTGATGGCGGTGGCGCTGCTGGTGACCGCATGGCTGCTGCCGCCGACGCCGCGCTCCGCGCGGGCGACCACGCTGGCCGATCCGTTCCGGGCGCTGCGGCATCGCGGGTTGCTCGGCGTCGCGGTCACCGCGCTGCTGTACAACTTCGGCTTCTTCGCCCTCTTGGCGTTCACCCCGTTCCCGCTCGACATGACCGCCCACCAGATCGGGCTGATCTTCTTCGGCTGGGGTGTCGCGTTGGCGTTCACCTCGGTGGTGGCCGCGCCCCGGCTGCAGGCCCGATTCGGCACGCTCCCCGTTCTTCTGGGGAGTCTCATGGCGCTGGCCGCGACGTTGGTGGTGATGGCGCTGGGCACGGGCGTCAAGGCGGTGCTGGCGACGTGCGTGGTGGTGGCGGGGTTGTTCATCGGGATCAACAACACGCTCATCACCGAGACCGTGATGACAGCGGCACCGGTCGAACGCGGGGTGGCCTCCGCCGCCTACAGTTTCGTGCGGTTCTCCGGTGCGGCGCTGGCGCCGTGGCTGGCGGGCTGGCTCGGGGAGCAGGTGAACGTGCACCTGCCGTACTGGGTCGGCGCCGCGGCGGTCCTTCTGGGCGTCGGTGTGCTGGCCGCCACCCGCCGCCACCTCACCGGCCGCACCACGGCCGAGCAGCATGAACTGGTGGCGTCGAAGGGCTGACGGGCATCGGCGGGGGAGCAGTCCCGTGCCCGGTGAGACGGGTGCCGCATGGTCCCACCGGAGTGTCACGGGACCGCCATCCGGAGATGGACGCGCGGCTCCGCCTCCCGCCGCCATCGCGCAGCCCTTGTGACATCCCGCTTGGACGGCGCAGCGGTGCCCCGGGCGGCTGGGCACATTACCCGCCCGGGGCATACGCCGACCAGCCAACACCTGCCGATACCAATCAGGCGCCGAGGCGGTTGGGCGGAGAAGTCCCGGGCCGCAGAACGTCGCGCCCGGGATCATGCGGTCGTCCGCTCAGCGGTGGGGCAGCCCTTCGTAGCGCTGCTGGGCGGGATGAGGATGGGGCGCCGTAAGCCGAGCTGTTCGAATGTCCAAATTGATCACATTCAGCGGGCCGGGTGGCGCGGACCGTGGCCGGGAGGCGGATCGAGCGGCGTCTGGTACGGCTTGCGCCCATCGATTGCGTCTTGCATGGCGTCGTAGATCTCCAAGATCAACCGCTTGGTGCGGTACTCACCGTATTTCGCCTCGTCCTTGCGCTTGACGATCGGGAACGTCTCCATGATGTAGTCCACGTCGTCCCGAGCGACGCCATAGAGGTGGAAGAATGCTGCGTCGAGTTCGGCCCGGATAAGCGCACGCCGGTTTTCGTCCCATACGAATGGCGGTCCTTCATCGCCGAGATCTCGTGCGATTGGTTTCATTGCGTGGGATGTGTAATAGAGTTCGATCATGCGTGTTGACATCAATGAACTCAGGGGATCCTTCGATTCCCAAGGGGTGTTCTCGTTGAAAGTTTCAGGCAATAATGTAGGAAATTGTTTCACATAGAAATAGGTGATCGATGTTGCGCCCACCTTTTGACGGGTTACAAAATCAAATACATAGCTGGACCAAATCGCGCTAAGTAACTCCGCTTTATGGGCTAGCGCGAGCGGCAGCTTGTGGCCAACCGCCACTCGAGGAAAGATGCATGCGATCATAGTTCGTTCATCGGTTGCCCGAGCTATGTCGCGCCATCCCAATAGCCACTTGTGATTCCAGTCCTTATTTTGTAGCTTTTCTTCAATGTCCGCCTCTGATATCCAATAGCGCGGAAGTACTACGTAATCCGGGTTCAGTTTTTCAGTTAGGGTGAGTTCGCGAGTGGAGCCATCGGGATTGTAAGTGGCCCAGCGGTGGTCGTAATGGTGGATCATCTTGGCCTCGTACAGGGGGAGGAGGCGCTCCTCGCCCTTGACGAGGATGTTGCCCTCCAGCCGCCAGCCGTCGGCGAACATGCTCTCCAGGGTCTCCCCATTAGCCTCGCTCGGGCGGAAGAGGTGTGAGTCGTTGGACATGTGGAACATCGTCATGAACTTGATGCCCCATGGGTTGCCGTCCTCATCGCCTTCCTTGATCAAGATCGGCACGCGGCGATAGATGCCGAGAGTGATCTCAGCATCGCGACGCGAGCGGAAAATCGGACAGGTGCCGGTGTTCGGATTCAGCAGCCTGATCTCATCAGGTGTCAGGGTGAATCGCTTTTCCTCGTCGGTCAATTGCGCCGCATCGTGCAGGAAGAAGGCGAACTCGGCCTGATCCACGCGGCTAGCGCGTCCCGCCACCGTGAGCAGGCAGAACTTGTAGCTCCGGTGTACCTGTCCGAANATCCCCTTCGCGTTCTCGAAGTCATAGAGCGAGACCAGNGAGCGGGTGGTCACCAGGTCCTTGAAGAAGTGCTGGGTGGTGGCGTCGGTGGCGATGCCGGTGGGCACGATCACACCGAGTCGGCCGCGCGGGTGGAGCAGGGTCCGGTTGTTCTCGGCGAAGATCGCATAGGTGTTCACATCTCCCCGCGCCGTCAGCGGGTAACGCCCGGATCTGCGCACGAAATGGCTTTCGCCATCGGCCTGCCGTTTGGCGTCGATGAACTCCCGGTAGAGCGCTCGCCCATCCTCCGACTCGGCCAACGCCTTGATCAGTTTCTCGCGGGCCGCCTTGTTGCCCGCAGTGGCGATCGCCTCATCGCGGGAGGCGAAGAACTCCTTTTCGGAGAGCTTCACCTTCTCCCACGGCGGATTGCCGAGCACGCAGGTGAAGCCGCCCGCCCAGCCGGTGTCCGGGTTGAGGTCCACTGCCGAGCCGTTCACCCGGAAGATTTCCGGGAACTCCAGGTGCCAGTGGAAGAAGCGGTATCGCTGAACCAGCCGGTCAAGTTCCTTCTCGACCGGTTCGGGCAGGGTGCCGCCCGCCTGCAGCCGCCAGAGGGCATCCGTGGTGATCGCGGGCGGGGCGTCGGCGTGCTTGCGCCAGACGAACGCCGCGCACCAGGCGTCCGCGATGCGGCGCGCCCGGACGAGCTCCTCGGAGTTCTGGAACTCGCGGAACCGGCGCTCCTGCTCCCGCACGTCCGTGATCCGGGAGGCGGGCATGGCCGCCAGCGCCAGCGCCTGCTCGGCCAGCTTCTTGTTCCCAATCCACTCCCCGGAATCGAACAGCGTCTGTTGGCCCCTCCGCTCCTCCGCGTTCTGCTTCCGCACCGCGGAGACGATCTTCCTGTCGTCCCCTTCTATCGGCTGGAACGCCTCGTCGGGGATGCCCTTGNCCAGGAGCGCNGGCGTGACNCCNAGCAGGGAGTTGCCGACCTTGATATGCGCGTCGAGGAAGGCCAGGGGCTTGCCGGGCTCGAGCGATTCGATCCACAGTGAGACCTTGGCCAGCTCGGCGGCGAGCGGATTGATGTCCACGCCGTAGATGCACCGGGCGACGACCTTCCGCATCGCCTCGCGCACGGCCGATGGCACGGGCTCGCTCTCACCGGTCACCATGGCCGCGTACCGTTTGGCGATCCGCCGGGCCGCGGCGACGAGGAAGTGGCCGGAGCCGCAGGCCGGGTCGCACACCGTGATCTTCAGCAGGTCGTCGGGGTTCCCGGACTTGGCGTGCTCGTCGATGACGGGGTCGAGCGCGCTGTCGAGCAGCGCCTCGATCAGCGGTGCGGGCGTGTAGTACGACCCGGTGGTCTTCCGGTCGTTCCCGGAGACCTTCTCCCGGAGCTTGAACCTCGGCTCGGTGCCGTTCGTGTCGGCGTACGGCTCCAGCTCCAGGAGCGACTCGTAGACGCTGCCGAGCTCTTCGGGCCCAGGTGCTGGAAGTCGACATCGCGCGGCCGGCCGTCCTTGTCCCTGACCGTGCACATCTTCCGCACCGCGGTGAGCAGCGCGTTGTTGGGCAGGGTGCACCGGAGCAGCTGGTCGGGCCGCGGCTCGCCGGTGAGGCCGCGCCGGTCGTCGGACACCCGGAAGAACAGGCCGCCGAGCCCGGGCAGGGCGAGCTCGGGCAGGCCGTTGTCGCTGCCGAGCGCCGCGATCACCATCGCGGTCGAGCGCCACAGGTCGCTGTGCCAGTCGCCGGCGCGGCGGACCGCCAGGCGGCGCAGGCGGCGGCTGGAGAAGTACGCCGTGTAGCGGTCCTTGGCCTCCTGGGGAGCGGCCGGGTCGAGCAGTGCGCCGCGGTCCTCGGCGACGAAGATGAAGATGAGCTGGTAGACCAGGCGCAGCAGCTCGTGGTGGAAGTCCTTGCGGCTGAGCCGGCCGGAGGCGAGCTGCGCCCGCAGCTCCGGGTTGGCCCTCAGGAAGCCGCTGCCGAGCTCCTCCATGGCCTCTTTCACGCCGTTGCGGAGCTGGTCGCGGGCGCGCACCCCGGTCTCCTGGGCGTACGCGCGCCACTTCTCCAGCCAGCAGTCCGCGCAGGTGGGTGCCGAGTCGTCCCCGGCGATCAGCTCGAAGCGCGAGGCGTGCAGCAGCGTGTAGAGCAGCACGAACTCGGAGTAGAGCTCGCCGTCGAAGATCGCCTCGAGGTCGAACTCGATGTACGCGGAGCCGACCAGCGAGGTCGAGTCGCGCAGGATGCGGAGCCGCCGCCCGTTGGAGAGCACCCCCCACAGGTGGTCGTCGGAGAGGTTGAGGAACTCCTGGAGCATCGCCTGCGGCGCCCGCTTGCTCACTCCGGGCACGCTCTTGTCGAGCGGGGTATGCCAGCCCAGCAGGTGCATCGGCACGTTGTGCCACAGGTGGGAGATCGGGAAGTCCTTGCCGCCCGCGTGGAGGCTGCCCCGGTTGTACGGCACCCGCCCGAAGCCGAGCTCGCTGAGCAGCACGAGGAGCCAGCGTTCCCGGGTGAGCGTGGTGGCGGCGTCTCCTTCCGGCAGCTTCGCCAGCCGCTCCCGGAAGGCCCGGTAGGCGCCGAGCAGGTAGTCCCACCGGCGGCTGGCGGCGTCACCGAGCCGTTCGGATGCGGCGAGGTGGTAGTCCTCGGGCCGCATGCCGGGGAGTTCCCGGTCGGCGGTGGCGATCCGCGAGAGCACGTCGTGCGAGAGCAGGCCGCCGTGCACGTCCACGGCGAGGTAGGCGTTCGTCATCGGGCATCACCCGTGGGGAGGTAGACGTAGACGCCGAGCACGTCGGCGGGACGGTTGGCGATCACCTTCAGTCCTCTTGTGGCCGCGCCGGCCGCGCCGCGGACGCGCTGGTGCGCTTCGGCGAACCGGGCGGCGAGCGCGTCACCGCGGGCGTTCAGCTCCGTCTCGAATTCGGGGGTCAGCACGCGGCGGACCGTCCCGTTCGACTCGTCTTTGATCTCGCTGACGATCTCGGCGAGGGTCCGCTCGGCCGCGCGGCGGACGAGTTCGGGCAGGGTGTTCTCGGGTTCGGCGGTGAGCAGGGCCGAGATCTCGTCGTCGGTGAGCCACTCCCGGCCCGCCGCACCGCTCCGGTAGCCGAGGATCTGCGCGTCCTCCGCGACGATCGTCCGGGTGCCGGTACGGCCGGGCAGAGTGACGTGGAAGCGGTAGCGGACGAGCAGGAGCACGGTGCGGGCGGAGACCGCGCGGGTACGGATGACCCCGCAGCGCCGGCCCGGGCCTTCCCCCTCCAGCGCCATGTCGAGCACGGTCCGGGCGAGGGCGCGGACCATCGGGTCGGTGCGGACCAGGGCGTGGCTACCCGGCGGTGCCGGGACGTCGTGGTGGAAGTTCAGCGTCTCGGTGCCGCTCAGCCCGAGCGCGTGCCGCACCGGCACGGGAAGCTGCCTGATGTCGGCCCGGAACCCGGTCTCGTGGGAGTCGATGATGGCGCCGAGCCCGGAGAGGGCCTCCCAGGCGAACCGGGCGACGTCGGCGGGTGTGCCGAGGGCGGCGCGGATCTCGGCGAGCTCCCGCTGGACCTCCTCGAGTTTGATGCCGGAGTGCGCGTACTTGGTGCGGAGCTTCGACTCGCGGTCCGCCGCGCTCTCCCAGGCCCGGTGCACCTGGTCGCGGGTGCGGGTCACGCCGAGGTCCAGGGCGAGCTGCTCCTGGCTCTCCTCGCCGCGCAGCAGCACGCCCTCGACCAGCGCGGTGATGACGTCGTCGCTGCCGGCCGGGACGGGCACGGCGACACCGGTCTGCCGGGCGATGGTCTGGTGCTTGCGGATGAGGACGTCGAGGACGACCCCGTCGATGCCGTTGTCGAGGCCGTAGAGGGTGACCGCGCGCACGATCTCCTTGCGCTGGCCGAACCGGTCGACCCGGCCCTCCCGCTGCTCGTGCCGGGTGGGGTTCCACGCCAGGTCGTAGTGGATGACCGCCTGGAAGAGCTCCTGCAGGTTCACGCCCTCGGACAGGCAGTCGGTCGCCACCAGCACGCGCCGGCCGCTCTCCTTGGCCAGGTCCTCGATGATCTGCTGGCGCGCCTCCGGGGGGAGCTGCCCGGTCACGTGGCGGACCTGTGCCCTCTTGCCGAGGGCGGCCGCCAGGTGCTCGGCGACGTACTCCGCCGTGGGGATGAACCGGCAGAAGACGACCGGGTCGTATCCGTCGTCGAGGAGCCCGTCGACCTCGGAGATCAGCACGGCCAGCTTCGCGTCCTGCTGCGGGCCTTCGATCTTCCGGAAGGCTCGGGCCAGCCGCTTGAGCCGCTCGACGTCGTCGTCCTCACCGGTGCGGCCGCCGGCCGCCGCGTCGAGGCCCTCCAGGCCCTCTTCCTCGGTGAAGTCGAGGACGCTGGAGCGGCCGAGCTCGTCGGCCTCGGACGCGGTCTCCGCGGCCGCGGTCGCGGACCTGGTCTCCAGCGCGGCCGCCGCGGCCCGGGGCGAGGAGGCCACGGACCGGAGTAATGCGAGGGCCGACCACCAGGAGACCCGCTGGCGCAAACCGCTGCCGGGCTTGCGCACGGTCTCCCGGGCGTAGGCGAGCACCTGCCGGGTGAGCTTGGCGTACTCGCCGGTGAGCGAGTAGGCGACCTCGCGCACCTGACGGTCGCAGGGGAAGGGCGTGTCCTGGTCGAGGTAGCGGCGGATGTCGCGGCGGCGGCGCTGCACGAAGTGCCGGGCCAGCGTCTCCCGGCCCTTCACGTCGTCGAGGTGTGGCCAGCTTGGGATCGAGCAGGCCGATGAGGTTCCGGAAGGCCTCCTCATCGCCGCTGTGCGGGGTGGCGGTGACCAGGATGAGGTGCCGGTCGCGGTCGGCGGCGAGCTCCTGCAGCAGCCGGTACCGGAGCTGGCGCTGGCGGCTGGACGTGCCCGCCGCGACGCAGGTGTGCGCCTCGTCGACGATGACCAGGTTCGGGCAGGTCCGGACGAACTGCTGATACCGGCGGTCGGACTTGATGAAGTCGAGCGAGACCACGGTCACCGGGTGCCGGTCGAAGATCGTTTCGTCGAGCCGCAGGTCGCGCTCGAGCCGGGTCGCCGTGGACGGCAGCACCAGGGTGGCCTCGATGGCGAACTTGTCGCGCAGCTCGGCCTGCCACTGCTCGGCGAGCGCGGGGGAGCAGAGCACGGTCAGCCCGTTCGCCTCGCCCCGCTCCATGAGCTCCTTGGCGATCAGGCACGATTCGATGGTCTTGCCGATGCCGACGTCGTCGCCGATCAGCAGGCGCACGGTCGGCATGCGCAGCGCCAGCAGCAGCGGGACGAGCTGGTACTGCCGGGGCTCCACCGCGATCGACGCGAGCGAGCGGAACGGCCCCGCGCTCGAGGTGAACCCGATGCGCAGCGCCGTCCGGAGCAGCCCTGCCGCGCTGTTGTCGCCCACCTCGTCAGCGGTCGGTGGGGGGAACGTGGCGTCGGAGACCTCGTGGGCGAACAGGCAGGCCTCGAAGTCGGGGTCGCCGTTGAGCGGGCGGGCGAGGATGAACCGCTCGTCGCCGCCCGGCTGNACGACCCACTCACGCCCGCGGGCGGCCACCAGCGAACCGGGAGCGTAGCTCATCGGCCGCTCCTCCCGGTGCCGAAGACGCTCGGATACCTGCGCACGATCTCGTCCCACTCGTCGTCGTACCGGAATCTGATGACCAGCCACCCGAGCTCCATGAGCCGGTCCTCCGCCTCCATGTCGCGTTCGCTCACGTGGGGCGCGTCGTGGTGCGGGCCGTCCACGAAGATCGCGATGTTCCCGCCCTTGGTGCGGTAGACGAAGTCGGGCCTGGCCCGGGCCTCGGAGATGAACTCCTGCGCGCCGTCCGGCAGGCGGTAGCCCCCGGCCCGGAGGAACTCCACGAAGTCGCGCTCGAGCCCGCTCTCCGCGGCGCCGAGCAGGCTCGCGGCGTGCTCCTCGGCGGTCCGGTGCGCACCGCCGGCCGGGACGGTCGTGGACGAGGCCAGCGCGCGGAGCAGGTCCACGACCTTGTGCCGGTCGATGGCGGCGTGCCAGGGCTGGTTGGTGTAGGAGAGCAGGCAGTCGTAGCAGCCCCGCTCGCAGCGCTCGCGGGCCCCGGGCGCGTGCCCTCGGTCCTCGCCGGTATCAGGGTCGAAGTGGATGATCTCGAGTGCGCGCCTGGCCACCCTGGCGAGGGCGTCCGGTTCGTCGTGCAACCGGCGGAGCACGCCGGCTCCGCCCTCGGCGCTCTCGATGAACAGCATCCGCCCGCGGTCCGCCGGGTCGGGCAGCGCCTCGCTGGTCAGCTCGGCGTCCTCGAGCTGGAATTCGGCCTCGACCCCGCGCTCCAGCGCGTACCGGAGCGTGGTGGCGACCTGCTCATCGACGGGATCGGCGAGCCGGATCACGCAGATGTTCTTGCGGTCCTCCACGAACGGGACGACCTTTATGCTCCGCTGGACGTCCTCGGTGGAGCTCAGCCCGTCGTCCTCCGGGGTCCGGTCGGCCGCCTTGGATTCGCTGAGCCACTGCCCGCGGACGGGGTCGAGCCAGAAGCCGATGTCGTTCCGGTTGCGGCGGCCCCTGCGGCCGAGGTTGATCACCCGCACGGTGGCGGTGTCGCCGTACACGAGCGTGGCCAAGGGCTCGTCCCCGCGCCGTACCTCCGCCTGGAGGCGGCCGGAGCGGGCGCCGTGCGTGCTGAACCGGTAGGTGGTCTGCAGCTCGAACCCGGCGCGGCGCCGCTCCTCCTCGTCGGAGGAGATGCGCTGGCGCCGCACGGTGTGCACGGTCTGCAGGTGCATGAGGCCGGCGAGGGACCCGCCGAGTTCGGCGTCGCACTCGACGCAGCGGTCCACGCCCGCCTCCCGGTCGTGCCAGTACCCGCACGAGGCGCAGATCCGGGCCTCGGTCGTGGCGACCTCGCCGGACTCACCCGTCGGCACCTGGATGCTGACGACCTGGTAGCGCTGCCCCTCGTGGTAGATGAGCGCGCCGGGGCCGAACTCGTTGATCGCGATGAACCGGGGGCGCTGCACGTAGGTCCCGCCCAGCCTGGTCCCAGGGATGTACGCGGCGAGCGGGAGCCGCGGGAACGAGTACCCGGGGAGGAAGCCCTCTGAGGCGAAGTAGCGGTAGGTGTAGAAGTCGCTGAACTGCCCTTCGCCGTCCTCGTTCTTGAGCAGCCGCAGCTGGTTCTCCGCGTGCTCCCGGCGCCGCTGGGCCGCCTTGCGGGCCTGCGGGGTGGTGGCGTGGTCGAGGACGCGGCGGTTCTGCTCCTCCTGCTCGGCGAGGGCCGCCCGGTAGAGGTCCCGCCACCGGTCGCAGGCCGCGTCGAACCTCTCGGCCGCGGCCCGCACGGTGTCCTCGATCCAGCCGTCGTACCACCAGGCGCTCCGCTCCAGCCCTTCCCGTTCCAGGAGGGTGGCGAGCACCTCCTTCGCGCGCTGCACGGCGCGGCGGCGTGCGCCCTCGTCGGCGAGCTGCAGCCGCAGGTGCTCGTGGAGGGGCAGGCCCGGGCGCGAGACGTCGATCACGTCGGTCATCCGGCTGTGCAGGTCCGCGCGGGTCTCGGCGAGCCAGATCGCGTGCACGTGAGAGCGGATCAGGTCCTCGTTGGTGAGGTCGAGCCGCGGCGGCTGGACGCTGCCGGCGACCATGAGGTCGCTGCGCCGGAAGTAGTACTGGTCGTGCGCGTTGCCGGTGGAACAGTACGTGGTGATCAGTGCCGGCTGGCCGCTCCGGCCTGCGCGGCCGGAGCGCTGGGCGTAGTTGGCCGGCGTCGGCGGGACGTTGCGCATGGCCACCGTGGCGAGGGTGGCGATGTCGACACCGAGCTCCATGGTCGGGGAGCAGTAGAGGAGAGGCAGCTCCCCGTCGCGGAACCGCTGCTCGCGCTCCTGGCGGTCCTCCGCCCGCACCTGGGCGGTGTGCTCGGCCGCGCGGATGCCCGCGAATTCCTCGGCGATGCGCAGGTACAGGTCGCGGAAGTACCGGTTGACCCGGGTGCCCACCTCCGGGTCCACGGTCTTGCGGAGCGGGTCCGTGGCCCCGGTCTCCCCGTCGCCGGCCAGCCAGATCAGCTCGGAGGACTTCAGCCGGTAGCCCATGGCGCCATCGGGGCTCTCCTCGACCACGGTGAGCAGGCCGTACTTCTCGAGCGCGCCCAGCAGGTCGGCGATCACCCGGTCGGCCTCCTCGACGGTGAGCCGCCGCCCGAGGTGCGGGAACGTGTTGTGACGGCGCAGATAGTTGCCGAGCAGGGTGCGCCCGTTGAAGTTGATCCAGTCGCGGCTCTGGCCTGGCCTTCCCGACCGTACGAAGACCGTCCTAGCGGTGTCCCGGCCGCTCTCCGGCAGCGTCCACGCCTCGGTGAGATGCTGCGTGCTCTGCTTGTAGATCCGCTCGTACCCCTCCGGGGTGAGAACGTCCACGTCCACCGCGAGGGCCCGGCGCATCTCATCGAGCACGATCCGCGCCAGCTCCTCCCGCAGTTCGGGGTCGGCATCGCGCAGCGCCGGGTGCGTGCGCGCCCAGTGCTCGGTGTCCGCGGCGATCTCGTCCAGGGCGACGTAATCGAACCGGAGCAGCCCGGTCTGCTCCAGGTTCGGCATGGTGATGCGCCAGCCGCGCTCGAGATCGAGGTAGATCAGGTAGGCGAGGACCCCGCGGAACGCCCTGAGCACCGCGTCCCGCTGGCCGAACTTCACCTCGGGGTTCTGCGCGATCGCGGTGAGCGGCGGGTTCATGGCCTTGGCCACCCGCTGGGCGAGCTCGTCGTGGCGCAGCCCGTCCTCTCCCGCCGCCTTCGCCGCACGGTAGAGGGCGGCCCGCACCTGGGCCACCTGGACGAAGTCGTTCAGGTGACCGGCCTGGAGGCTGGCGTCCTGCCGGTTGTCGACGAAGGTGAGCAGCTTGCAGGCCTCTTTGCCGAGCCGACCGTGATCCCGCTCCTCCCGCAGGCTTCGCAGGATGCTGGTGCTGATGATCGACACGGCCGAGCTGCGGCCCTCGCTGGCGAACGTGGCGAGCTTGGCGAGATCCTTGCCCCGGCTCTGCTCGTACGAGACCCGGCACCGCAGACAGAAGCGGAACGGTGACGGGATGTACCACGCGCGGAGGCCCTCGCCCGGCGGCACCTCGCTCCCCTCCGGGCTGAGCCACACCTCCTTGGGCAGGCGGTCGCGCAGCGAGGGACGCACCTGAACCCCGCCGTCCGCGGCCGGCTCCAGCCAGGAATCCGGCAGCCGGCCCACCTGCTCCTCGGGGTGGGCGGGCCAGGGATGCGTGCTGCTGATGTACAGGTAGCCGTTGACCGCGTCGCCGCCCGAGGCGTCGGACTCCTGACGGGCGCTGTAGCGGCCGTCCTTGCCGCGTGTGACGACCGCGTACTCCTGGCCGCACTCCCGGCAGAAGGCGAGCGGGAGGAGGATCTTGTCCCGCTGCCCGGGGACGCTCACCTGGTACTGGCTGGTGATGTACCGCCGGTCCTCCGGTTCCAGGCTGACGTAGGTGGTGTCGCCCTTGGACAGGAACTGGTGGAGCCGGAACGCGAACAGCGGCCGCCGGGTCTCCGGGTGCACGGCCTGGGCCCCTTCCTGGAGGACCTTCTCGATCGCCTCCCGGCACTCCTCGGCGGGGCGGCCGGTGGCCTGGTGCAGCCGTTCGGCGGCGTCCGCCACCTTGGTGGGGCGCTTGCGGACCAGCCTGCCGCTCTCCGGCTCGGCCGTGAGCCCGAACTCGGACTCGATCCAGCAGGCGAGGGGGTCCTCGGCGAGCTCGAGGTAGGACCGGCCGCTGCCCGCCTTCGCCATGGCGGCGGTGAGCTCGGCCGGGGTCGGGTCCTTGTCCGCGGTCGCCCGGACCAGGGTCTCGCCGATCACCCGGTCGGCGGTGACGGTGGTGCCGAACAGTCGGCTCGCCACCTCGGCCACCACCTGCTGCGCCTCGGCGAACGTCCGGGTGGTGGCCATGGTCGCCGAGGTGCCCACGCACTGGAGGAGTGGAGCGTTACACGCGTCGCGCAGGCGCCGTACCAGCAAGGCCACGTCCGCGCCCTGCCGTCCCCGGTAGGTGTGGAGCTCGTCCAGGACGAGGAAGCGCAGCCCTTGCGCCGCTGCGATCAGATGGTCGCGCTCCCGGGGCCGGGTGAGCAGGTACTCCAGCATCACGTAGTTGGTGAGCAGGATGTCCGGCTTGCGGGCGAGGATCCGGTCCCGCTCCTCCTGGCTCTCCTGGCCGGTGTAACGGTCGAAGGTGACCGGGCGCTCGTGCTTGGCCAGCCCCCACTCCAGGAAGCGGCGCAGCTCGTGGAGCTGGCTGTTGGCGAGCGCGTTCATCGGGTAGACGACGATCGCCTTGACCCGGCCCGGGGCGGGGTCCCGGAGGACCGAGTCGACGATCGGCAGGATGTAGCTGAGGCTCTTGCCGGATCCGGTCCCCGTCGTCAGCACGTAGCTGCCGCCGTCCCGGGCGGCCTCCACGGCCTCTCGCTGGTGCCGGTGGAGGGCGATCGGGCGGGATCCTGGATCGTTCCAGTCGGTTTTGATGCGGAACAGCCGGTCACAGGTCGGGTGCAACAGGCCTTCCTGTACCAGCTCGGTGATCGTTCCGCCGGGCGCGAAGCTGGGGTTGAGCGAGACCCACGGGTCGGGCCAGCGGACCTTTGCCTGGCGTTCCTCCGCGAGATGCTCGGCGATCCGCTTGTCGCGGACGTGGACCAACGATGTGGTGAACGCGTCGTAGTCGGCGATGAGCCGTTCGTGCACGCGGAAGACGTCCATGCCAGGCCACTACTTTCCTGATGTCTGGTAGTGAGCCGTATGTCGGCTTCTATTGGTTTGTGAATGAAGTGTGCGAGTAAGGATATTGATAACTGATTACCGCTACCTGAGCTTTATGAAATTGTCACACTGACTATGGCGGTCTGTGTAGATATGATCGCGGTCGGTAATTGAAGAAGCACGCGAAGGGTAGGGAAATGGCGCGGCTCGGGGTCTACCGGGAGTTCCTCCGGGACTTCGTCAAGCTGGAGAAGCCAGTTCAGGACCAGGTCATCGAGGTCTTCTCGAAGTTCGAACACGCCACGTACGCCGGGCTGCACCTCGAGGCCGTGAAGAACGCCCGGGACGACAGGATGCGGACCATCCGCATCACGGACTTCTGGCGCGGCGTCGTGCTCGCCCCGGAACGCGGGGACCTGTACGTCCTGCTCAACGTGCTCCCGCACGACAAGGCGTACGAGTGGGCGAGCCGGCGGGTGGTCACGGTGAACGCGGCCACCGGGGTGATCGAACTCCGCGACCTCGTCGCGATCGAGGAGCACTCCCGCGCCCTCCCGTCCGCTCCCACGGCCGCGCGGCCGCTCCTCGCCCACGTCAGCGACGCGGACCTGCGCCGCCTCGGCATCGACGAGCAGGTGCTCGCGCTCGCCCGCACGTTCACCACCGAGGAGCAGCTCGACAAGGCGCAGGCCTTCTTCCCCAAGCAGCAGCACGACGTGCTCGTGGGGCTCGCCTCCGGCATGACGGTGGACGAGGTGTGGGCCTGCCTCCCCGCGCCCGCCGTCCAGCCGGAGCAGATCGACCGCGAGGACGTCGCCGCGGCGGTGGAACGTTCCCCCGAGCAGGTCCTCCTCGTCAGCGGGCCCGAAGAGCTGATGCACGCCTTCGCCAAGCCCTTCGCCCTGTGGCGCGTCTACCTCCATCCCGTGCAGCGCGATGTCGCCTACGGCTCCTTCAGCGGGCCCGCGCAGGTCACGGGCGGTCCGGGCACCGGCAAGACCGTCGTCGCGCTCCACCGTGCCAAGCACCTGGCAGAGCGGTCGGACGAGGAGCGCTCCGTGCTCCTCACCACCTACATCCGCACGCTGCCCGCCACGATGGAGGAGTCCCTCCGGCAGCTCATCGACGACGAGGCCGTGCTCCGCCGGATCGAGATCCGGCACATCGACGGCCTTGCGTACCGCCTCGTCACCGGCGGCAAGGGCAGCCTCGCCGTACTGCCGGAAGAAGATGTGACGTCGCGCTGGAAGCGAGTGATGCGGCAGCTCGGCCTGCCGTCCCGGTTCAACGAGACGTTCCTCGCCAACGAGTGGCGCCAGGTGATCCTCAGCCAGGGGATCACCTCTCTGGAGGAGTACCAGCGGGCACCCCGCCCCGGGCGCGGCAGGCCACTCGGGGCGCTGCAGCGGGCGCAGATCTGGGAGGCCGTCACCGCCTTCACCGAGGGCCTCCGCGCCGACAACGTCTGGACGTACGAGACGATCTGCCTCGAGGCGACCCGGCTGCTCCAGGCGGGGGAGCGCAAGCCGTACCGGCACGTGATCGTCGACGAGGCGCAGGACCTGAGCCCGTGGCACTGGCGGCTGATCCGGGCCGCGGCCATCCCCGGCCCCGACGACCTGTTCCTGGCGGGCGACACGCACCAGCGGATCTACGGCCACCGGCTCTCCCTGCGGCAGCTCGGCATCGACGTCACCGGGCGGTCCACCCGGCTGAAGATCAGCTACCGCACGACCGCGGAGATCCTGCGCTGGAGCCTCAAGCTCCTCGGCGAGGGCCCCATCGACGACATGAACGGCGGGGTCGAGACGCTCGCCGGATACCGGGCGGAGGTCCACGGCGAGGAGCCGATGCTCAACGGCTACCCGAACCAGCCGGCCGAGCTGGAGGCGCTGGTCGCGACCGTCCGGCGGTGGCTGGACCACGGGGTCATGCCCGGTCACATCGGCGTGGCCGCGCGGTCGAACATCCTCGCCGACCAGGCCGTCACCAAGCTGAAGAGCTGCGGCATCCCCGCGATCTCCCTCGCGAAGCGGCAGCCCGGCGAGGACGCGGTGAGCGTGGGCACCATGCACCGGATGAAGGGCATGGAGTTCCGGTGCGTCGCGGTGATCGGGGTGAGCGACCACCTCATGCCGCCGCAGTCCGCCATCACCGCGGAGGACGAGGACCCCGTCGCCCACCAGCAGGATCTCCAGCGGGAACGGTGCGTGCTCTTCGTCGCCTGCACCCGGGCCCGGGAGGAGCTCGCGGTCTCCTGGCACGGCAGCCCCAGCCGGTTCCTCCCCCTTGATTGATGGGCTTGATTGATGGGCTTGCCCGGATCGTTGGCGGGCGGTGCCGGCGGAGCGTATCGGCTCCCGAAGGCGCACCACCGCCGGTCACCCGGACGGTGCTCTCGGCGGCGGGGTCACCGCCGCCAGCGCGCCGAGCGCCTCGGATTCGGCGTACCCGGCCGCGGCGATGTCGCCGCTTGCGGGGATCGCGCCCCCGACCGGGTTCACCTGCCGTCTCCGCGCGGCTCGGCACCCGGCGGGGCGTTGTGGCACGCCCGGCGCGCCATGCCGCACAGTGGAACCATGTGCCACAGCAACGACAGCAGGCCACCGGCCCCACCGGAGATCGGCCCGGTCGCCGAGCACGGCCCGATCACCCTGACCTCGTCCGACGGCAGCCGGCTTCCCGCGCATTTCGCGCTGCCCGGGCGGACGCCGCGCGGCCGGATGATCGTGCTGCCCGACGTGCGCGGGCTGCACCCGTACTACCGGGACCTCACGGTGCGGTGCGCCGAGGCCGGGTTCGCCACGGTGGCGATCGACTGGTTCGGGCGGACCACCGAGGACGACGAGCGCCCCGACGACTTCCCGTGGCGGGAGCACATCCCCAAGGTCGAGCCCGCGCACGTGGCCGCCGACGTCACGGTGGCGCTCGAGCACCTGGCCGGGCGCGGGGTCACCGGGCCCGCCTTCACCGTGGGCTTCTGCTTCGGCGGCAGCCAGTCGTGGCGGCTGTCCGCCGGGGACGTGGACCTCGCCGGTGTGATCGGCTTCTACGGCCGGCCGATGCTGGTCCGCGACGTGATCCCGCGGATGCGCCGGCCGATGCTGCTCCTCCTCGCCGGCGATGACGCGGTCACCCCGGCGGAGGAGTTCACCGCGTTCACCGCCGAGCTCGCCGCCGCCGGCGTGCCGTACGAGGCGCACACCTACCCGGGTGCGCCGCACTCCTTCTTCGACCGGTCGTTCGGCGAGTGGCAAGAGGCCTGCGCCGACGCGTGGCGCCGCATCCTCGACTTCACCGCCCGCCACGGCGCCGCCGCCTGACCCGTGCCACGGCCCGGTCTCGTGCCGTACGGCCCGGCGCGCCGTACGGCACGGGCCGCGCGGACGGCGGGCGGCCTGGGGACGACCGGGCAGTGTGATCGAATCTCCGCGTTCGCCCGTCCAAGGTACGTAGGGTGCCAGTGGGAACCCATTGACCGAACAGGATGGGCGGGATGCGGATCGAGGCGGTCTTCTTCGACGTAGGCGAGACTTTGGTCGACGAGACCCACGAGTACGGCACCTGGGCCGACTGGCTCGGCGTCCCCCGGCACACCTTCTCCGCGGTCTTCGGCGCGGTGCTCGCGCGCGGCGGTGACTACCGGGAGGTGTTCCAGCACTTCCGGCCCGGGTTCGACCTCACCGAGGAGCGGGAACGCCGCGCCCGCGCCGGGCAGCCGGAGACGTTCGGCGAGGAGAACCTCTACCCCGACGCCCGGCCCTGCCTGGCCGAGCTGAAGGCCATGGGGCTGCGGGTCGGCGTGGCCGGCAACCAGACGGCCCGGGCCGAGCGGATCCTGCGCTCGCTCGACCTGCCCGTGGACGTCATCGGCACGTCCGACGGCTGGGGGGTGGAGAAGCCGGACCGGCGCTTCTTCGAGCGCGTCGTCGCCGAGGCCGGGTGCCCGCCGCAGGCCGTGCTGTACGTCGGGGACCGGATCGACAACGACATCCGGCCCGCCCTGGAGGTGGGGTTGCGGACCGCTCTGGTACGGCGGGGCCCGTGGGCCCACATCCTCGATCCGGCAGGGGTGGCCGAGCGCTGCCTGTTCCGCATCGATGCGCTCAGCGAGCTGCCCGGGCTCGTGCGCAAGCACAACTCCGAGTACGAGGACGGCGCGCGGCGCTGAGCCCCGATCCTCGCCGCCGAGCCGCCTGGGGAGCGCTCACCTGGGCGGTGGCGGGCCGGTGCGCACCGCGGCCGGTGGAGTGAGATCTCTTCGCCGATGACGGCGATTCCATATTCGCGGGGCCCGGCGTAATAGCGACTCCTTGTTTTTCGTCCATTACCTTCGGCGGGCTTCTCGTGCTTGGAAGTCCCTTCGTGGCGGTCGCGGCCAGTGCCCCCAGCTCTTGGTACGCGCATTGCCCTGGACAGCGTCAGTGGGGCAGCCGGAGCGGCTGGTACAGCGGTCGTAGCCAGACCGTGCACTTCCGCC
>JGI12298J13902_1000174_pt1 | contig 19348 bp, 12 predicted proteins | sample Passage260A_FD_13902 | JGI IMG/M metagenome (IMG submission 13902)
CCCCCCCGCCGGCCTCGCCCATCGATTCCGCGCCGGGACGGCGGGCCGTACGGCAAGAGCGGTGCTCTCGTTTGCCGGATCTACCCGTGTCCCGTCGCGGTTGACCCGTGCACTACCCATACGCAGGCGAACGAATAGGTACACATCTAGGGGATTTCCCGGTCCCCCTTCCGGTGGGCGCACAGGCACTCTGGAAGAGTCATCGAGTCATGGCAGAGAGGGGACGCCCATGTCCCATGAGCCACCGTCCACGAAGGCCCGGGAAGCCGCCTTCTCGCTCGCACTCCGGTCACGGCATGGGCGGAGACCCCACGACGCGGCCGGGCGCGCCGGTGACGGCCGGCCGCCGGGCCCGCGGAACGCGCCGCGCCGCCCGGGGATCGCGAGGTGTGCCATATGAGCCACATCGCCACCACACCCAGGCTGGAGATGGCCGAGCACTTCACCACGGCCGGTGAACCCAGGTCCGCGTGGCTCGGCATGACAGAGCTCTACCGGCGGTTCAGCCGCTTCGTCCTCCGCATCATGGGCGGCTCCAGGGTGCAGACCGAGTCGTGGCGGCTCTCCGCCGACCTGCACGCGGCCGCCCGAGCCCGGCGGCTCACCCGGGACCAGCTCATCGCCTGGGGCCTGGGCCACCTCTCGGACACGGCGATGCTGCTCGTCAGCGAACTCGTCACCAACGCGCTGCGGTACACGCCCGGCCCGATCTCGCTCACGATCACCCGCATGGACGGGGTCGTGCGCTGCGAGGTGGCGGACAGCGGCGGCGAGATCCCCCGCTGTGACACGAGCGAGAACCTCACCCTCGAGGAGGAGGGGGGCCGTGGGCTGATGCTCATCGACATCCTCTCCAGCCGGTGGGGCGGCAGGACGACCGCCGCGGGCAAGGTCATGTGGTTCGAGCTGAGGGCGGACCGGCTGCGGTGACCGTCACGCCTTGCCGTTCCTCGTCTGCTCGTTCAGCCATGTGGCGATCTGGGTTCGGGAGCTGAAGCCCAGCTTGTCGAGGATGTGCTCGACGTGCCCTTCCGCGGTGCGCGGGGAGATGACCAGCGTCGACGCGATCTCCTTGTTGCTCAGGCCGCGCGACACGAGCCGGGCGATCTCCGTCTCCCTGCGGGTGAGCGGCGGCACCTGCCCGTTCGACGCCGCGGGCACCGGCTCCTCGGGGGCCTCCAGCTCGAGGACGAAACCGGCCGCCTCGTCCGGGGCGAGCCGGGCGCCGCGCGTGACCTCGGCCGAGAACGCCTTGGTGCCCAGGGCCTTCACCGCCTCGGCCTCGCACACCCTGCTGTGCCGGCGGAGCCACCGGAACTCGACCATCGACACGTCGTCCGACCACGGCGGGCTCTTCAGGATGCCGAGGAGGCGGGCGACCCGTGCGTACCGCTCCTCGCTCCCGGCGATCCACGTGAGGACCTCCAGGTTCATGCCGCAGCCGGTGTAGTCGTCCATGACCCGGTTGCTCTCCAGGCTCTGCTTCTGGAGCGCCGCGGCGCGCTGGAGCTCCCCCCGCCGCCAGGCCTCGATGCCGAGCACCATCAGCGCGTACGCCCGGTACCGGACGTCCCCGTGCGCCTCGCAGACCGCCACGGCCTCCTCGCCGAGGGCCTGGGCCTCCTCCCCCGCGGCCCTGCACCGAACGCGCCAGGCAGAGCCGGATGAGCGCGAGCGCCACCCCCACGTGATCGCCGAGCCGCCGGCACCGGTCCGCCGCCTTCCGGTAGAGCACGGCGGCCGTGGCCGCCTCGCCCCGGCTCATGGCGAGCATGCCCGAGCAGAGGTCGGCGTAGGCGAGGTCGTAATCGGAGCCGGTCCGGGCGGCGATCTCCCGGCACTCCGCGAGCATCGCGGCGGCCGGCGCCTCGTCCCCCTGCATGAGGGACATCCAGGCGCACCCCCACAGGGCCCGGGCCCGGAGCACGGTCGGCGCCGTGCAGAGCGCCAGACCCTGGGCGAGCCAGCCCCGGCCCTCGCGCGGGTGGTACCTGATCCAGTGGTGCAGGAGGTGGGTGGCCATGGCCAGGCCGGTCTCGGCCTCGCCCGGCTCCGCGAAGGACCACTCCAGCGCCTTGTGCAGGTTGCCGTCCTCGGCGTGCAGCCGTACGTGCCAGTCGAGCTGGGCCGGCCCGAAGTGCCGCTCCCACGCCTTCCGCGCGAGGTCGCGATAGTGGTCCCGGTGCCGCCTCCGCCAGATCGCCTCCTCCCCGGACTCGGCGAGCCGCTCCCTGCCGTACTGCCGGATCGTGTCGAGCAGCCGGTACCGTGCCTCGTGATACCCCTCCTCCCTGATCAGCACGGACTTCTCCACCAGCCCGGTGATCAGGTCGATGACCTCGGCCTTGCCGATGCCGTCGCCGGAGCAGACCTCCTCGGCCGTCTCCAGGGTGAAGCCGTCGCTGAACACGCAGGCGCGCTGCCAGAGCAGCCGCTCCTTCGCGGTGCACAGGTCGTGGCTCCAGTCGATCAGCGCGCGCAGCGTCCGCTGGCGGGGCGGCGCGGCGCGCGATCCCGTGGTGAGCAGCCGGAAGCGGTCGTCCAGCCGCTGCAGCAGCTGCTCAACGGAGAGGGCGCGCAGCCGGACGGCGGCGAGCTCGATCGCGAGGGGCAGCCCGTCGAGGCGGCGGCAGATCTCCAGCACGACCGGCAGGTTCGCCTCGGTCACCGCGAAATCCGGGCGTACGGCGGCGACCCGCTCGGCGAAGAGCCGGACCGCGTCCGACTCCGCGGAGCACGTCAGCGGCCCGGCCCCGGAGACCGGCAACGGGGCGAGCTCCAGGGTCTGCTCGCTCGCGATGCCGAGCGGCTGCCGGCTGGTGGCGAGGATCCGCAGGCCGGGAAGGGCGCGCAGCAGCCCGTCTGCGAGCACGGCGCAATCCTCGAGGAGGTGCTCGCAGTTGTCGAGCACGATGAGCATCCGCCGATCCGCCAGGTGCTCGATGAGCACATCGACCGGCGACTGGGACGGGGGGATCCGGATGCTGTGGGTGTCGGCGAGCGCCTGACCGATCAGCGCGGGCTCGTCCACATCGGCGAGCTCGACGAAGCACACCCCGCCGGGGAAGGCCCGCCGTACGTCGAGGGCGACCCGGAGGGCGAGGCGGGACTTCCCCACCCCTCCCACGCCGGTGATGGTGACCAGCCGGGCGACCGAGAGCAGACGCCGGGCCTCGGTGGTCTCCCGCCGCCGCCCGATGAAGCTCGTCACCTCGGCCGGTAGCCGGTGCTCTGCGCCCGCTCTCAGCGGAACCACGGCCATGGCCTTCCGCCCCCCGTCGCGGATGTTCGGACCGGCCTACGCTACCCCCAAAAACCGCGCTACCGTGCTATCTCCCCAAGATTGGTGCTCTATAGCAAAAATTTCGGCTTGCTCCGAAGGGCGAATCAACGGGCAGGCCAGGGGCGGCCCATGCTCCGCACCGCTCCGGCGATCGCCGCGGCGTCGTCCCACGTACGGCCGGCCACCTCGATCGAGATCAAGGTTCTCCGGCGGGCGGCCCGCCCCGGGCTTCCGGATTTCCGGAAAGCGGCATGACGGGTTCTCGCAAAGACCGCTTTTCCACGTGGCCGCGGAACGGCGGCCGGGGACGAGGCAGGCATGGAAGTCCGGGCCCGTGCGAATACCGCCGGGTTTCCGGGCGAATAGGGCCCGGACTTGCACAGAGGACGTCCTTCTCTCCGCGAAACATGAGATCATGACGTCGCGGGCCCGGCGGTCCACGAACAGCGCATGTGTTCAGTTCCTCGCACCCTTTGACCCCGTGAATCGGCTGCGGGGAAAACGCCGAGCAACGGGCCGGGAACGAGCCGGTATCTGGCGGAGGTCACATGGCACGGAGTGGGCGTAGGGATCAGCCGATCGACCGGCGACTGGGGCCGATCGCCGAGTTCGTCGACGACCTACGCCGGCTGCGGGGCGACCGGTCGCTGGAGGCGATCGGGAGCCGCATGGGGTACCACCCCAGCACGATCTCCCGGCGGCTCAATCCCAAGGAGCTGCCGCCGTGGGACTTCGTCGAGCGCTACGTGAAGGCGTGCGGAGCGGATCCCGGGCCGTGGCGCGCCCGCTGGCGCGATATCCAGGAGGCCGATACCGCCCGGCCGGCTCCCGCGGAGCGGCGGGACGCCGCCGGCGAACCGCCGGCCGAGCAGGCGCGGCACGTCGCCGGAGCCGCGGAACAGGCCACCGGGAGCCAGGCGAGCACCGGCACGGCCCCCGGGCAGGACCACCGGAGCACCGGCGAGACCACCGAGCACGACCAGCGCGGCCCGGGCGAAGCCGTGGGGCGGACCACCGGAGACGATCAGAAGGCCGCCGGGCACGCCACCGGCGACCGGCCGGTCTCCGGCGAAGCCGCGCAGCGCCCGGCCGAAGGCCGTCCGGACGCCGCCGGAGCCGCCGAGCCCGCGACCCGGCCGTACGCCGCAGGGAACGCACCGAATTCCCCGGAACGGCCTCCATACGCCGCCGTACCCGCGGAGCACGCCGCCGGGCAGGCGCCGTCCGGGCCGGACGGCGCGGCCGGCTCGCCCACGCCGCCGGGATCCGGGCGGAGGAGGATCGGTTTCCCGGTCACGATCGCGGCGGTGGCGGTCGTCTCCATCGGGCTGGCCCTGTATTTCACCTTCACGCCGGACGATGAGGAGCCTCCGCGGACGTTGACCGCGTCGCCGACCTCCGCTCCGTCCGAGCCGCCGGCGGGACACGGATTCACCATGAGAATCGAGCGAATGGCGTTCCGGCTATTCTCCCGCGAGTGGACGATGACGGCCCCGGGCGACATCGAATTATGGTCGAACAATCAGTGCCCGCAGGGGACCGCGCATTATTGGGTCGCACTCCGCCCGAATGGTGAGCCGGTGCAATTCGCCTGCAACTCCTGGCAGTACCACAAGTGGATCGGCGTTCCCGCGGGCACCTACCACCTGGAGACGTGGAAGGATCACGACGGTAACGCGATCCACGGCTCGGGGGTGCTGCGTTCGAGCGTGCCCATCGTGGTGCACCCCAAGGTGACCCCGGCGCAGACCGCCTCTGCGTCCCCGGACGCGGATGCCCCGGCGGCTCCGGGGGCGGAAGACGAGCGGTCCCCGGCGCCGTGAGCGAGGGCGGGCCGTCCGCCCGCCGGCGGGCCCGTCCCCCGGCCCCGGATCCGGGGAAACCCTGGGTCAGGCCGGCGCGCCCGCCGACGGCCCGAGGTAGAAGGTCCCGCCGGTGGCGCGTGCCCGCGCTCCGGCGGTGATCCGGGCCAGCAGGAAGCCCGGCACCAGCTCCCGGTCCTTGATCTCTTCGGCGGTGAAGTAGCCGTACTCTTCGAGCTCCTCCTCCTGCAGGACCACCTCCGCGCCGTCGGGCACGCTGCCGCAGTCGAAGAGGAAGTGGATCAGCGGGTACGGCCGGCCGTCGAACGGCGGCACCCACTGGACGACGAGCAGCCGGCCCACGGGGAGGGTGAGCCCCAGCTCCTCCTGGAGCTCTCTGGCGCAGGCGATCTCGGGGTGCTCATCTTCGTCGATGTGCCCGCCCGGCAGGCCCCAGTGGTCCCGGTAGTTGGGCTTCACCAGCAATACCCGGCCCGCCGCGTCGGTGATGAACCCCGCCGCGGCCGCGAGCACCTTGTTCAGGCCGGCGTAGAAGGCTTCGGGTGGGATCACGACCGTGCCACACCGGAGAAACGACGCATATCTGTCAGCCTAACGGAGATCGCGGCCGCGCGGCCCGGAGGAAAGATCTCCTATCCCCGAGGCCTCAGGGAGATCCCCTACCCCTTGAGGAGGGAATGACCCCCCGGATCTCGCTCCGGTGGACGATGGCCCTGCCCCCGCGGCAGTACCCCCGAAACGGTCCAAGCGTCCGATGTGCACCCCTTGATCGATTTCTACCGTTGCCGGGTGGAGGGGTGATCATCATGCGTCAAAGGAACTTCGCGGCCGCGATCGGGGGGTGGAGCGCCCGGCACCGCTGGTGGGCGCTGCTGATCTGGGTCGTGTTCGTGGCCGTGGCGACAGTGGCGGGCAACGCCGTCGGCACCGCGGAGATGGAGCGGTGGGAGGCGTTGAACGGCGACTCCCGCGAAGCCCTCCGGATCCTCGACGAGGCGGGCTTCCCGAAGGTCGCCGGCGAGTTCGTCCTGGTGCAGGCCCGGCAGGGGTCGCTCACGGCCGACGACCCCCGGTTCCGCCAGGCGGTGCTCGACGTCAAGAGCGCGGTCGAGGCGACCGGCGAGGTCCAGAACGTGCGCACGCCGTACGACCCGGAGCCGTCCCCGGTCACCCAGGACCGGCGCACCGCGCTGATCCGGTTCGAGATGAAGGGTGACGCCGCCACGGCGAAGGACCGGGTCCGGCCGGTGCTCGACGCGGTGGCCGGCGTGCAGCGGGCCCATCCGGAGCTGCGGATCGAGCAGGCCGGGGATGCGAGCAGCGACCTGCTGATCAACGAGGCGATCGACCGGGACTTCATGCGCGCCGAGCAGCTCTCGATCCCCATCACCGTCGGCATCCTGCTCGCCGCGTTCGGCGCGCTGCTCGCCGCGCTGGTCCCGGTCGCCCTGGCGATGACGGCGATCTTCGCGGCCACGGGCCTGCTCGCCTTCACCAGCCAGCTCCTGCACGTCCACTCGCTGACCGCCAACCTCATGCTCTGCATCGGGCTGGCGGTGGGCGTCGACTACTCGCTCTTCTACATCATGCGGCAGCGCGAGGAGCGGGCGAAGGGCCGCGACCCGCGGCGGGCCATCGAGATCGCGGCGGCCACCTCAGGCCGCGCGGTGCTGATCTCCGGCATCACGGTCATGGTGGCCATGGCCGGGATGTTCCTCACCGGCAGCGGGATCTTCATGGGCTTCGCCGAGGGCACCATCCTCGTGGTGTTCACCGCCGTCCTCGGCTCGCTCACCGTCCTCCCCGCACTGCTCTCGCTGATCGGGGACAAGATCGACTCCCGGCTCATCCACGGCACGGTCCGGGCGGCCACCGGCGGCCGGATCACCTGGCGCCGGGTGCTCGGGGTGCGCGGCGGCGAGAGCCGCCTGTGGAGCGCGATCCTCAAGCCGGTGCTCCGCCGCCCCGGCCTCTCGGTGGTCGTCGCCGGCGGCCTGCTCGCCGCGCTCGCGGTCCCGGCCCTCGGCCTCAAGACCGGCCCCGAGAGCATCGACGACCTTCAGGGCGACTACTCGATCGCCGAGACCTTCAAGCGGATCAACAGCGCCTTCCCCAGCGGCACCGACCCGGCCGTGGTCGTGGTCAAGGCCGCCGACGTGACCGCACCCGAGTTCACCGCCCGGATCGAGGAGTTCAAGCGGCGCGCGCTCGCCACCGGCCAGACCAACGAGCCGATCAACGTCGTGGTCAACCCCGACAAGACCGTCGCGATGATCACGATCGGCATCAAGGGCACCGGCACCGACGCCGTCTCCGAGCAGGCGATCCGCACGCTCCGCGAGCAGGTCATCCCCGAGACCCTCCCCGGCGCGCACGTCACCGGGATGACGGCCAACGGGATGGACTTCGGCGAGCAGCTCCGCCGCAGCCTGCCGCTGGTGTTCGGGTTCGTGCTGCTCTTCGCGTTCCTCCTGCTGCTGGTCTCGTTCCGCTCGGTGGTGATCGCGATCACGTCGATCGCGCTCAACCTGCTCTCCGTCGGCGCGGCCTACGGCGTGCTCGTGCTGGTCTTCCAGAAGGGGTACGGCGAGAGCCTGCTGGGCTTCCGCTCCACCGGGGAGATCACCGACTGGGTGCCGCTCTTCCTGTTCGTGATCCTCTTCGGCCTCTCCATGGACTACCACGTGTTCATCCTCAGCCGGATCCGGGAGGCGTACGACAGGGGCATGCGCACCGAGGACGCGGTGGTCACCGGGATCACGAGCACGGCCGCCGTGGTCACGAGCGCGGCGATCATCATGGTGGCGGTGTTCGCGACCTTCGCCACGCTCTCCCTGCTCCAGTTCAAGGAGCTCGGCTTCGGGCTCGCCGTGGCGGTCCTGATCGACGCGACGATCGTCCGCGCCGTGCTGCTCCCCGCGGCCATGCGGCTGCTCGGCGACCGGAACTGGTACCTGCCGCGCTGGCTCGGCTGGCTGCCCACGCTCTCGCACGGGGACGAGCAGGAGAAGGAGCGGACGCCCGCCCTCGTCGGCTGACCCGGCTCCACGCACGGCTCCCGCTCCCTGGGAGCCGTGCGTCTGCCGTCGCACGGCCGGCGCCCGAGGCCCCGTGGCGCACGCCGGGGCCTGGTTCCCCGTGGCGCACGCCGGGGCCCGTGGTCCCCGTGGCGCGCCGGGCCAGGGCTCCGCCCCCGCCAGTGCGTTGACCAGGGAGGGACGCCCCGTGGCGCGCGCGCCGGGGAGGGGCCGCATCACCGTGGACCACGCCGGGCCCGGGTCTCAGCACGCCGGGTCCGAAGGGGCGGGCCGCCGTGGCCGCCGGCCGGCTCACCCGGGCACGTGCCATCGCCGGCGGCGGCCGTCACTCCCGGAGGCCCACGCCGACGAACGGGTCGGCGAAGTGGGAGGGGGCGATGACGGCGGCCCGGCCGAGGATCCCGGCACGGCTGCGGACGGCCTGCTCCGGGTCGTCGTCGTACCGGTACGTGATCGTGGGGTCGGTGAGCTGAACGGGGTGGAGCACCACATCGCCGGCGAGCACCACCTCCCCCACCTCCACACACTGGTGGCCCGGCGTGTGCCCGGGGTGTGCAGCAGGCGAATCCCCGGGAGCAGCTCGGCGTGGCCGCTCACGGCCTGGATCCGGTCCTGGAGCGGGACCACCACCCGGTCGCGCATCGCCCCCGCCACCGAGTCGAGCTCGGCCTGCTGGATCACGAACCGGGCGTTGGGGAAGGCGGGCTCGCCCGCCACGACGCTGCCGCTCGCGTGGTCGCTGTGCAGATGGGTCAGCACCACCACATCGATCTCGGCAGGGCTGCATCCCGCGGCGGCGAGCTCCTCACCCAGCCGCCCGGGCACCGGTGCCCAGCTCGCCGCCGGCGAGCCGGCGCCGCCGATCCCGGTGTCCACCAGGACGGTACGGCTTCCGGCCCGCAGCAGATAGCAGTGGAAGTGGAGGATCCACTCGGCATCCGGGTCGAGGGCGGCTCCGGGGAACAGCTCGGGCAGCGGCCTGCGGATCCGTCCCCCCATCGGGCCGACGGCGTCACAGAGCGGGACGATCTCCACCCCGGCCACGGTCTTCGGCTCGTGCGGCATCCCCCAACCGTAAGGCCTCGCGCCCGCCCGTACCACGGCCCCGGCGTACGGCCCGCCCGGCTGCGGTGCCGGCGGTGGTGCCGCCGGAGCCGCCGCATGCGGTCCGCGGCCGGCACGTCAAGATGGTTGGGTGCTCGCGGACGTCATCGGCTACCTCATCTGCCCGGTCTGCGGTTCGGCGGTGGCGCTGACCGGTGGCGCGGTCCGGTGCGAGCGGGGGCACTCGTTCGACGTGGCCCGGCAGGGGTACGTCAACATGCTCACCGGGTCGAAGCCGCCCGGCACGGCCGACACACCCGCGATGGTCGCGGCCCGGGCCGCGTTCCTCGGGGCCGGCCACTACGCGCCGCTCGCCGGCCGCCTCGCCGAGCTGTGCCGTGGCGCGGCCGTGGTGGCCGACGCGGGCGCCGGCACCGGCCACTACCTGGCGCGGGCGCTGGACGACCGGGCGGTGGGCATCGCGCTCGACGTCTCCAAGCACGCGCTCAAGCGGGCCGCGCGGGCGCACCCCCGCATCGGCGCCGTGGTGGCCGACGTGTGGCGGCGGCTGCCCGTCCGCGACCGGTGCGTGGACGTGCTGCTCAACGTCTTCGCCCCGCGCAACGCCGCGGAGTTCGCCCGCGTCCTCCGGCCGGGCGGCACGCTGATCGTGGTCACGCCGACGGACGGGCACCTGCGGCCGTTGGTGGAGCGGCTGGGGCTCCTCTCCGTGGACGAGGAGAAGGAGCGCCGGCTCGAGGCCGCCCTCGGCGGCCGGTTCACCCGCACCGGGCACGAGATCATCGAGCTGGACCTGGCGCTCGGCCACGACGCGGTCGAGGCCGTGGTGGCCATGGGGCCGAGCGCGTGGCACACCGACCCGGAGACGCTCGCCGGCCGGATCCGCGGGCTCCCCGGCACGGTGCGCGTCGCCGCGTCGTTCCGGGTGACCACCTGGCGGGTGACCGGCTGACGCCGTGACCGTGTGACGTGTGCGCCGCCTGATTCACCGCCGGGGCGGCCATTCGATCGCCGGGGTTCCTGCGCCGGGCGTCGTGGTCCACCGGGCGTCCGCGCCACCGGCCGCACGGCGCCGGATCGGCTCCGGGGCAGGCCGTGTCCGCGGGGCGCGGGCGGGCCGGAAGCTCTGGAAGATGGGCCTGGTGCTGGGAACACCGGGTCCGCGTGCCTTGACGGGCCGGTGCCCGTCAAGGCACGCGCAGCGCGAGGATCGCCAGGTCGTCGGTGCTCGGCTCGGCCGCGAACTCCTGTACGGCACGGCGGATCCGCTCGGCCACCGCCCGCGCGGACAGGCCGGCGCAGTCCGCCAGCAGCCGGGCCAGGCCGCCGTCGTCGTCGAGCAGCCGTGAGCCCGACCGGCGCTCGGTCACCCCGTCGGTCACGGCGAGCAGCACGTCGCCGGGGTCGAGGTGGACCCGCTCCGCGGCGTAGTCGGCCTCGGGGAAGATGCCGAGCAGGGTCTGGGGCGTGGCGACCGGCTCCACGGTGCCGTCGGGCCGTAACCGGAGCGGCTCGGGGTGCCCGGCGGAGAGCAGCGTGAGGTCGACGCCGTTCTCGCCGGACGCGATCTCCCCGTAGAGCAGGGTGAGGAACCGGGCCCGCTCCCCCTCCTCGAGGATCGCCTGGTTGAGCCGGCCGACCACCGCGGCCACGCCGTACCCCTCCCGGGCGAGCAGGCGGAGGGTGTGGCGGGCGAGACCGGTGACGGCCGCCGCCTCCGGCCCGGTGCCGCACACGTCGCCGATGGCGAACCGCCAGGCCCCGTCGCCCACCGGGAACAGGTCGTAGAAGTCCCCGCCGACCTCGTTGTCCTCACCGGCCGGCTCGTAGATGACGTGGAAGTCGAGGCCGGGGATGACCGGGAGCTCCGGCGGCAGCAGGCTGCGCTGGAGGGCGAGCTTCGCCGCGGCCTGCCGGGCGTAGAGGCGCGCGTTGTCCATGGAGAGCGCGGCGCGGCGGCTGAGGTCCTCGGCGATCTGCACGATCTCCTCGGGGAAGGTGTCCCGGCGGCCCAGGCGCATCACGCCGAGCCGCCGCCCCCGGGCGGTGAGCGGGAAGGCGAGCGTCTGCCACTCCCCGATCTGCTGGAGTTCCGGGCCGTCCGCACCGGCCTCCGGGAGGTCGCTGAGCCGCCGGCGGAGCCGATCGAGCTGGGTCTCGTCGGCGTGCCACACGTAGGCGAGCCGCAGCGGCCCACCGGCGTGCTCGGCGGTGTGCACCGCGCACCAGGTGGCGAGGCGGGGGACCACCACCTGGGCGATGATCGCGGGGACCATGTCCGGGTCGAGCGTCCCGGCGAGCAGGTCGCTCGCGTCGGCCAGGAAACCGAGCCAGCCGGCCCCGTGCCGCGCCTCGGCGGCCCGTTCCTCACCCGCTTCCGGTGCGCGCTCCTCCTCGGGGAGGTCGATCGTCGCCCACCGGGCGCGGACCCCCGGTCCGTAGGCCTCCCCCCACTCGCTCGCCCCGGCCGGGGAGGCGGGCGTTCTCTCCTTCGGCTTCTCCCGCACCTCGAGCCGGATGCTCTGCCCGCAGTGGATCCAGGCGAGCTCGACCGGCTCACCGGTCCGGTCGGCGAGCAGCTCCTCGACCAGCCGCTCGGCCCGGGCGCTCACGGACATGACCGCCCACGCGGTCAGCACCTCGCGGGTGAACCGCTTCGCCTCGGGCAACGCCGTCTCGCCGGGCGCGATGGGGGCGGCGAGAACGGCCTGTGGAATGGTCACCATGCCCTCTCTACCACATCGAGGTTGACCGTACTTCAAGGGCATGTCCACAACAACTCACAGAACATGACAGACTGGCGTTAATCCAGGTGGTGAGTCTCCGCGCGCCCGCCGTACCTCCTGGAGCCGAGCCGTAGAGGTCCGCCCGCCGCGCCGAATCCTCGGGGAAGGAGGCTGAGATGTCGCCCACCGAGGCCACACCGATGGAAGCCGAGCGGGTCTACGCCGAGTCCGATCTCAGGCCGTTCCTCGAGGCGCTGAAGGCCTGGCGCAACGGCGACCTGCGTCACCGGCTGACGGACGCCCCGCCCGGCGTGCTGAGCGAGATCGGTTTCCTCCTCAACGACTTCGCCGAGCAGCGCGAGCGGACGGTCACCGAGCTCATGCGCGTCCATCGGGAGATCGTCACGGAGCGCCGGTTCGACGAGCGCCTCACCCCCGGGCCGGCCTCCGGGATCTGGTCCGGGCCCATCGACGCCATCAACGAGATCATCGAATCGCTGGTCACCCAGGTCGGCAACGCCGCGGACGTCATCGACGCGGTGGCCAAGGGCGACCTCTCCTGCCGGATGCCGCACGATCCCAAGGCGCGGGGCGAGATCCGGCGGCTGAACAAGGCCATCAACGGGATGGTGGACCAGCTCGCCCAGATCACCTCCGAGGTGACCCGGGTGACCAAGGACCTCGGCGTCGAGGGCCGGCTCGGCGGCCGGGCGAGGCTCGAGGGGATGTCGGGGAGCTGGCGCGACCTCGCCGAGGCCGTCAACACGATGTCCAGCCGGGTGTCCGCTCAGGTGCGCGACATCGCCGAGGTCACCACCGCGGTCGCCCAGGGCGATCTCAGCCGCAAGGTGACCGTGGACGCGGTCGGCGAGATGCTGCAGCTCAAGAACACCGTGAACACCATGGTGGACCGGCTCTCCGCCTTCGCCGAGGAGGTGACCCGGGTCGCGCGCGAGGTCGGCACCGAGGGCCGGCTCGGCGGTCAGGCGCAGGTGCGCGGCGTCTCCGGAGTCTGGAAGGACCTCACGGACAGCGTGAACGTGATGGCGAACAACCTGACCGTGCAGGTCCGCCAGATCGCGGCCGTCTCCACCGCGGTCGCCCAGGGCAACCTCACCAAGAAGATCACCGTGGACGCGCGGGGTGAGATCTTCGAGCTCAAGGAGACGCTCAACACGATGGTGGACCAGCTCTCCGCCTTCGCCGACGAGGTCACCCGCGTCGCCCGCGAGGTCGGCACCGAGGGCCGGCTCGGCGGCCGGGCCGAGGGGAAGGGCGTCTCCGGGGTCTGGAAGGACCTCACGGACAACGTCAACTCGATGGCGAACAACCTGACCTATCAGGTGCGGAACATCGCCGAGGTGACGACGGCCGTCGCCAACGGGGATCTCACCCGGAAGATCGACGTGGACGCGCAGGGCGAGATCCTCGAGCTGAAGAGCACCATCAACACCATGGTCGACCAGCTCTCCTCGTTCGCGTCCGAGGTGACCCGGGTCGCCCGCGAGGTCGGGTCGGAGGGCCGGCTCGGCGGTCAGGCCAGGGTCGACGGCGTGGCGGGCACGTGGAAGCGGCTGACGGAGAGCGTGAACGAGCTCGCCGGGAACCTCACCACGCAGGTGCGGGCGATCGCCGAGGTGACGAGCGCGGTGGCCCGCGGCGACCTCACCCGCTCCATCACGGTCGACGCCCCGGGCGAGCTCGCCCAGCTCAAGGACAACATCAACACGATGGTGGCCGCCCTGCGCGAGACCACGCGGGCCAACCAGGAGCAGGACTGGCTCAAGAGCAACCTCGCCCGGATCTCCCGGCTCATGCAGGGCCACCGCGACCTCAAGGAGCTCGCGCGGCTGATCATGAGCGAGGTCCCCCCGCTCGTGTCGGCCCACTACGGCGCCTGCTACCTGATGGAGGAGGGTGAGCTGCACCTCGTCGCCGGGTACGGCGTGCAGCCGGAGCTGAGCCCGCGCTCCCGGTTCGCGCTCGGCGAGGGCCTGGTCGGCCAGGCCGCCCTGGAGGCCAAGCAGATCACCATCGACAACGTGCCGCCCGGCTCCATCACGGTCGAGACCGGTCTGAGCCGGTCGACCCCGGCGCAGATCGTGGTGCTGCCGATCCAGTTCGAGGACCAGGTCCTCGGCGTCCTGGAGCTGGCCTCGTTCACCTCGTTCAGCGAGGTGCACATGGCCTTCCTCACCCAGTTCGTCGAGGCGACCGGCCCCACGATCAACACGATCAAGGCGAACTCCCGGACCGAGGCGCTGCTGAAGGAGTCGCAGCGGCTCGCCACCGAGCTGCAGAAGCGCTCCGACGAGCTGCAGCGCCAGCAGGAGGAGCTGCGCCGGTCCAACGCCGAGCTGGAGGAGAAGGCCGCGCTGCTCGCCAAGCAGAACCGGGCGATCGAGATCCAGAACTTCCAGATCGAGCAGGCGAGGCGGGCCCTGGAGGAGCGCGCCGAACAGCTCGCGATCTCGTCGCGCTACAAGTCCGAGTTCCTCGCCAACATGTCGCACGAGCTGCGCACGCCGCTGAACAGCCTGCTCGTGCTCGCCAAGCTGCTGGCGGACAACGCCGAGGGCAACCTGACCCCGCGGCAGGTGGAGTTCGCCAAGACGATCCACGAGGCCGGCACCGCGCTGCTGCAGCTCATCAACGACATCCTCGACCTGTCCAAGGTCGAGGCGGGCCGGATGGACATCCACCCGCAGCAGATCTCGCTGCCCCGGCTCGTCGAGTACATGGAGGCCACCTTCGCCCCGCTCGCCGAGGACAAGGAGCTGGCCTTCACCGTCCGGCTGGACCCGTCCGCGCCGCAGGAGATCTACACCGACGAGCAGCGCCTGCAGCAGGTGCTCCGCAACCTGCTCTCCAACGCGATCAAGTTCACCCATGAGGGCGAGGTCCGGCTGGAGGTCGGCCGCGCGCCCGCGGACGTCCAGTACGCCGACGAGGCGCTCAAGAACACGCCGGACATGCTCGCGTTCCGGGTGATCGACACGGGCATCGGGATCGCGCCGAACAAGCTCGACGTCATCTTCGAGGCGTTCCGGCAGGCGGACGGCACCACGAGCCGGAAGTACGGCGGCACCGGGCTCGGCCTGTCGATCTGCCGGCAGATCGCCCGGCTGCTCGGCGGGGAGATCCACGTGGCGAGCACGCCCGGCGAGGGGAGCACGTTCACCCTCTACCTGCCGGCGGTGTACACCGGCCCGCTGTCGTCCTGGGACAGCGGGGCCGCGCCCGCCGGGACTGCGGCCGGGAGCGGCCCGGAGCCGGAGCAGCGGGCCGAGAGCGTCCCGCCGGAGGCGGCGCCGTCGTCCGCGCTGACCGGGCTGGACTCCCCGCGACCGTCCGATGCGGACCGGTGGCAGGGTGAGGATCCGCTCAACGGCGCCAAGATCCTGATCATCGACGACGACATCCGCAACGTGTTCGCGCTCACCAGCGTGCTCGAACGGCACGGCGCGACGGTGGTCTACGCGGAGAACGGGCGTGAGGGCATCGAGCAGCTCGAGCGGAACGAGGACGTCGCCCTCGTGCTGATGGACATCATGATGCCGGAGATGGACGGGTGGGCCACGACGTCGGCGATCCGGAAGATGCCGCAGTTCGCGGACCTCCCGATCATCGCGCTGACCGCCAAGGTCATGCACGGGGACCGGGAGAAGAGCATCGCCTCCGGCGCGTCCGACTACGTGCCCAAGCCGGTCGACGTGGACCTCCTGCTCGATCGGCTCCGCGGCTGGCTCGCCCAGAGCCGCTCCGAGCGCGGGCCCGCCGGGCGGCCCGAACCGCGGGAAGGGGGTGCGCCGGATGCCTGATCGCGCCAAGATCCTCTTGGTCGACGATCGGGAAGAGAACCTCATCGCGCTCGAGGCGAGCCTCAGCTCGCTCGACGTGGACCCGTACCCGGTGCGGTCGGGGGAGGAGGCGCTGAAGGCGCTGCTCACCCACGACTTCGCCCTCATCCTGCTCGACGTGCGCATGCCCGGAATGGACGGCTTCGAGACCGCGGCGCACATCAAACGCCGGGAGCGCACCCGCAACATCCCGATCATCTTCCTGACCGGGCTGGACAGCGCCCCCGACCTCACCTTCCGCGGGTACGCCGCGGGCGCGGTGGACTACCTGACCAAGCCGTTCGACCCGTGGATGCTCCGGGCGAAGGTCTCGGTGTTCGTCGAGCTCTACAACGTGAACCGGCGGCTCGCCGAGCAGGCCCAGATGCTCCGGGAGCGGCTCTCCGCCGAGCTGGCCGGGCGCGAGCAGCGGGAGCTGGGCTCGGTGCTGGGCGAGCTGTCCGACCGGCTCACCGCGGTGGAGGCCGAGCTCGGCAAGGTCCGGGAGCTCGCCGGCACGCGCGCGGACCGGTCGCTCACCGAGGCGCTCGAGGCGCTCGACGGCAGCGTGGCCCGGCTCCGGGCGGGCCTCGACGCGCTCCGGTGACCTCCTCCCGGGGGTGCCGGTGCGGCGGCGGGCGCGGCCGGGTGCCGCCGGGGCGGGCCGGATCTCGGGTAGCCCTCCGTTCGCGTGCCGCCGCTGGGACGCGCTCACGGCGACGCTGTCCATCGGCGCCGGACCGTCCAAGGCCGCCACGGCCCGGCGTACGGCCGGCCGGGGGCGCCGCAGCAGGGCGACGGCTAGCCGCGCGCCCGTTCGAGCGCGTCCCAGAACCCGCGGCGCAGGGCCTGGCGGACCTCCTCGTGGAGGAGGAAGTCGATCGGCAGCGAGGACCCCTGGAGCAGCCGCGCCTCGAGGTCGGAGGGCATCCGCGGCTTGCGGGCGAGGACCGCCTCGAGCCAGAGCGGGGGCGCGTCCCGCGCCACCGACTGGCCGAACTCGTGGCCTTCCTTGTGCGCCGACTTCACCGCCTCCGCGAGCGTCATCGTCCCGGTGGCGCTCTGCGTCTGCACCGGGGCCGGCTGCGGCCCGGTGTACGGCCCGAGCGGGGTCGGCACATACCCGTTTCCGGGGTCGTACCCGGTCTGCGGTGCGGGCTGGCGGGCGGAGACCGGCGCGGGGACGGGCGGCGGGGTGGACGGTGCGGCGGGCGCGGAGGCCGGCTGCGCGGACGGCGGCGCCTGCGGCGGGATCGGCGCGTTGAGCGGGGAGGCCGGTCCCGGGGCGGGCTGCGGCGGCCGGGCCTGGGGCTGTGGCTGGGCCGCGGGCCGGTTCTGCTGCCCCTGCGGCGGCTGGCCCTGGCCGGCCTGCGGCTGGGCCGCGGGCTGCTGCTGGGCGAGCTGCGGGGCGGAGGTGGGCTCGGGGCTGTACCGGGGCGAGGACGGCCCGTCGAGCGGCGCGGGGAGCGCCGGCTGGTCCGGCTGCCGGGCGTGGGCGCCCGCCGGAGGCGGCGGCGTGGGCTGCGGCCCCGAGGGCAGCCCGGGGGACCGCCCGTTGGGCGCGCCGTGCTTCGGCTGGTACTGGCCGGGCCCGGAGTCGTACGCCTGGCCGTTGCCGGCCGGTCCGGGCGCCCGGCCGTTGCCCTGCGCCGGGCTCGGCGGGGAGCCGGTGGCGGTCACCAGGGTGACGTACGGCCGGAGCTGGCCGCCGCCGACCTCGATGAGGTCGTCGCACTCCTGCCGGAGCGCCCGGGCGGACGACCAGCCGCTCTCGCCGGCGATCTGCACGACCGTCACCCGGATGCCGAGGTCCTGGGCGTCGCAGATCACCTGGACGAGGTCCTCGTCACCGCTCACCACCACGGCGTCGCAGATCGCGTTGTTCCGGGCGAGCGTCATCAGGTCGCGGTGCACCTGGGCGTCCATGCCCTCGCGCCGGCCGGGGCGGATCCGGCTGAGGCGGAGCTTGATGCCGGGGATGTCGGCGAGCACGTCGTGCTCGGGCGTCCGCCGGCCCTCGACGGTCGCCTCGTACCAATAGCACCGCAGCAACGGCAGGCCGGTCCGGTCCCGGGAGAGCTTGCCGAGAAACCGCACCAGGCCCGGTAAGTCCCAGGAGACGGCCTCGCGCTGGCGGGTCCCATGAACGGCCCTTGCGCCATCCGCCAGCAAATAGCCGGCGTCCACGAAAAGCGCGCACCGGTCCATGTGACACCGCCCTTCCTACCTGGCTCCCTCAGCGTAATGAACCAGGTGATCGTGCGAGGACGATTCCCGGCGATTCAGTTCCCGCTCACGCGAATGCGGAATCGGCTTTGCCGCGGCCACCCCACGACCAGAACCCGTCGCCATTTTTCCATTTTGCCGTGATTTGGTGATCTTTTCCGTCCGGCCCGGTCATGACCAGTGGTGCGCGCTGACCGCGGCCACCCCGAACAGCAGCGTGTCACGCACACCGGTCAGGGTGAGCACCGGCCGCTGCCCGAGCAGCCCGCGCAGCGGCCGGGCGGTGGCGAGCGAGACGTCAGAACCCTGGCCGTCCCCCCGGGCCGATGCACCCCGCCGTGACCGGTCCCGCAGCGCGGCCGAGCCGTCCCGCTCGCCGGTCCACACGGCGAGGTCGATCCGCACCGGGGACGCGGCGGGCGCGAGCCCGGTGAGCGGGACGTTCAGCCGTCCCCGGTCGCCGACGACCTCGGCGGTGTCGAGCACCATCACCCGGCCGAACGGCTGGCGCGGATCGGCCGCGACCACCACGAGGGTCCACCGCGCCCACCGCAGCACGCCGGGGCCGCCCGGCCGGAGGGCGGCGGAGGCGCCGGCCACCGCCCACTGGCCGCTCCCGTGCGCCCGGACCAGGCCGGTGACCTCGGCGAACGCCTGGTAGCCGGACAGTCCGGGCAGGTCACGGCGGATCACCGACGCCGGGCGCACGGTCACCGGGCCCCGGGCGCCCGGCGCGCGCACCAGGACCTCACCGGCCTGCAGCCGGCCGTGGCCGGCGGCGGACCAGTAGAGGCCGGCCCAGAGCACCCGGCCGCGGGCCGGGAGGGTGAGCCGGGCGCCGCTCTCGGCGTTGGCCTCCGGGCCGCCGGGAACGGTCGCCGGGACGCCGGTGGGCGCGTCCCCGGGCGGGCCGAACAGGACGCCGCCGATCACCTGGGTGAGGAGCCGGCCCTCCGCGGCGAAGCGGGCCGGGACCCCCGTGGCGCGCACCCCGGACGAGGAGGTCGCGAACGCGATCCGCTCCCCCGAGCGCGCCCATGCCCGCACCGGGCGGCCCAGGGGCGCGCCCTCGGCCACCTTCACCCGCAGAAAGGCGGTGGCCGATGCCCCGGCGGCGAGCCCGGGGCGGGTGCACCGCACGGCCCGTGCCGCGTCCCGGCAGGACCAGGGCCGGCCCGCCCCCGGACGCTCCAGGGCCACCAGGCCGCGGAACCGGACCCCGGGCGGGAGCAGCACGGTCGCCACCACCCGCTCGGTGCGGGCCGTGCCGGTGTTGCGGGCGCCGAGCGCGACGATGCCGGATCGGCCGCGCACGAGCGCGCCGAGCGGCTGGACGGGGATGCCGAGG
>JGI12298J13902_1000188_pt1 | contig 18730 bp, 18 predicted proteins | sample Passage260A_FD_13902 | JGI IMG/M metagenome (IMG submission 13902)
TGGTACCGGCTCATGATGTAATCTTCTACCGCGTGCATCCCGCTTTTTTTGAAAACCACCTGGTCTTCGTAGGGGCGCATGATCCTTAAGATCCGTTCCATGTCGAAATGGCCGTAACTGACCCCGGTGTAATAGGCATCCCTCAGCAAATAATCCATCCGGTCGGCGTCGATCTGGCTGGAAATCAGGCTTACGATCAATTTGTTCGGATAGGTTTTGGCGATCACTTCCGCCACTTTTTCCGGAAAGCCGTTCCCGACGCGGCGGAGCACCCGGTTGACTTCGGTGTCGCCCAAAATGATTGCCCGGGTAAACTTTTCATGGTCCAGATCAAAGACCTTTTCGAAGGAATGGGAAAAGGGACCGTGCCCCAAATCATGCAAAAGGGCGGCGCAGAGGGAAAGGAGCCTTTCTTCCCCGCTCCATTCCCTTTGCCCGTCAAACACGTCGTCGACGATGCGGCGGACGATTTCGTAAACGCCGAGGGAATGGCTGAACCGGCTATGTTCCGCGCCGTGAAAGGTCAAATAGGTCGTTCCGAGCTGCCTGATCCTCCGCAAGCGCTGGAACTCCTTCGTGCCGATCAAATCCCAAATGACCCGGTCGGAAACGTGGATGTAACGGTGAACCGGATCCTTAAACACCTTTTCTTCATCCAATTTTTCCGCAGCGTACGCCATGGGCAATCATCTTCCTTCATTTTTCTCCGCCCGCGGGAAGGCGGTTTTTCGGTAAAAAAGAAACATCCCATAAACGTTCCTTTTCTGCTGAACCGGGATGTTTCGGAAGGGTTTCGCAAAACCACGAGGGATCAAAAGGACGCTTCTTCACAGCCCCAATTTTTCCTTGATCTTTTCCACCAATTCCTCTTCGGTGAAAGCGGCGACGGGGCGGTTGTTCACGAAGGCGAAGGTCTTCTTTCTCCCCGGGCCGCAATAGGATTGGCACCCGATTTGTATCTCCGCATCCGGATCGATCTTTTTCAGCTTCGGGATTAAGGTTTTTAAATGAACCGCCTGGCAGTCGCCGCACACCCTGAAGACATTGGCCATCTCCGGACATTCCTTTCCGAGGAACCGCAACGGGGATTCCCGCCGCGGCAAAAAGCGTATCTGAACAGCCGCTTCCCGGAACGCCCCTTGCGGCCGTTATGAACGATGATGTAACTAAAACGTATTTTACAGATATTTTTTTTCCATATCAAGGAATCGGGCGGCAAAACCGGAAAACCGCCGTTCCTTCCGGAAGACATGCGCCCTTTCCGAAACTAGTATCCTTTCATCTCTTATTGTATAAATCAAAAAAAAATTGTCCATGCTGATTAGTAACGCGATAAACATCCAAAAATAAAATCAGGGAGTTGAAGAAGATGAAAGTTCGCCAAGATGCATGGACGGAAGAAAATGACCTGCTTCTTGCCGAAACCGTTCTGCGCCATGTGCGCGAAGGGAGCACCCAACTAAACGCCTTCGAAGAAGTCGGGGACAAGTTGAACCGGACGAGCGCCGCCTGCGGGTTCCGCTGGAACGCCGTCGTCCGCAAAAAATACGAAAAGGCGCTGGAACTGGCCAAAAAGCAGCGGAAACAGCGGCAAAGGTACTTGGGAAAGGATCACTCCGGCAAGAAAAAACTACTCTATCAACCGCCGATGCCGTCTGAAGAGGAATTGAAGCTGCTCGCGGCTCCCGCTGTCATGGACGCGGACGAAGCCGGCGGAAGCGGAGGGGGCGGGGAAAGGCCCCAGGATGTTTCCCATCCCGGCGAAAGCCTGACGCTGCCCCATGTCATCCAATTTTTGCAAAATCTGCACCTTTCCACCCTGCAATCCGGTTCGGAGAAACTGGAAAACGAACGTTTGAAAAGGGAAAATGAAGATTTGAAGAAAAAAGCGGAAGAACTGGAAAATAAAATAAAAGAATTGGAGCGGGAAGCCGAAGCGATGAAGGAAGACTACGAAACGATCATGAAAATCATGAACCGGGCGAGAAAGCTGGTCCTGTTCGAAGAGGAAGAACGTCCGGCCACCACCTTTAAAATGGACAAAAACGGAAATTTGGAAAAAATGGCCGAATAGACGTTTATCGGCGCAACCGGGAAGGAAAAAGGAGCCCTTCGCTCGAACGGGCTCCTTTCCTTTTGATTGCGGAACCGGCCATCGCCCTTCGCCCGGACGTTCCCCTCATCGGAGGAGGGCTTCGGGAAAGAGTGGATGCCGCCGGGCCGGCACTTACCCATGCCGGAAATCGCCCGGCCTTCCGGGGGATCTGACCGATACGGACCGGACCTATCCCGAAACATTGCCGGCCTGAAAAAAGGGGCCGTTGCGGACCGGACCGTGCGGCCGTGCCCGCGTCCGCCAAATTTCCCGCAAAATGTTCGCCAAAGGGGGTTGACCGGCGCGGACCGGCAAACCCTCGACCCCCGCTTCAATAAGATTCCCGCTTCGGAAGGCATCCGGGAAGCGGCTCATTTTCCGTCGGTGTTTTTCAGCCATTTTTCGTTCCGTTCCAATACCCGGCCATAATAATAGGGATAGCGCTTCATCTCTTCCTCATTCAGCGCCCCCGAATAACAATTCCCCCCGCTGAAGGTCCGGACCGTCCGGAAAAAGCGGAGGACGGCTTCTTCCACCGTCAAATCCCTTCCCAACAGCTCGGACAGGGAAGCCATGTTTTCCGGGACGATCTTCGGATAGCCGTACTTTACCGGCAGGTCCCGGATCCCGCGGGCATAAAATTGCCGGATGACTTCCGCCCGTTCCCTCCCGCTTCCGGCCACGCACAAATAGATCTGGACGGCCACCCCTTTTTTCAAAGCGGCGCTGGGAGATGCCGGCAAATTTTTTCCCCCGGATGCTCAAATCATAATTTCCGGGACAATAGGAACCGGCGATTTCCCTCGCCTCGATCTCCCCGGTCAGATCGCGGAACATCGCCCGGACAAAGGCGTACATCGCTTCGTACCCGCGGTTGATGTCGATCGCATGTTCCCGTTCCGGAAAAACGAGGGTCAGGTTCAGAATGCCCTCATCCAACGGGACGGCCAGCCCTCCCGATGTGCGGACGACGTGGCGGTAGCCGCTCTCCGCCAGAAAGCGCAGCCCTTCCTCCAAAAGGGGCAGGCGGGTATCCTGAATGCCCAATACGACCGTCCGGTGATGCACCCAGGCCCGGGCGGTCGGCGGGGCGTATCCGCCTCCGACGGATTCGCAGAGGGTATCGTCGATGGCAAAGGATTGCAGCGGATCGAACCCCGGGCCCAATGCCGATTGGTCCATGATCCGCCATTGCCGTTGATAAAGCAAGGTTTCTCCCATCAACAAAGCCACCTTTTCTGCTGTTTCCATTGATTTTGATTTTACCATAAAAAAAGCGGCCCCCGGAAAATGCCGGCGGGCAGCGGAAGGCGAAAGGGCGCAGGAAAAGCGGCGAAACCCCGAAAAGCCGCATCCGCGGAATGCCGGACCGCCGGCCCGATCGTCTGATTGGCGAGCGGCATAAGCTTCTTCGCATCGGGGGCGGGTTCCCGCGGGCGGGGCCGCGCCGGGATGGATGTCCGTTACAGCGATTGGGCGGCGGTAATAAGCGCCAGCTTGTAGACGTCTTCTTCGTTGCAGCCGCGGGACAGGTCGTTCACGGGGGCGTTCAAGCCTTGGAGAATCGGTCCGATCGCCTCAAAATTCCCCAGCCGCTGGGCGATTTTGTAACCGATGTTTCCCGCTTCCAAAGAGGGGAAAATGAACACGTTGGCATCGCCCTGGATGACCGAATCCGGGGCCTTCCTTTTGGCCACGGACGGCACGAAGGCGGCGTCGAACTGGAATTCGCCGTCGATCACCAAATCCGGCTGCATCTCCTTGGCGATTTTCACCGCTTCGATCACCTTTTCCGTTTCCGGCGACCGGGCGGAACCTTTGGTGGAAAAACTCAGCATGGCCACCTTCGGCTCGATCCCGAAGATCTTGGCCGTTTTCGCGCTTTCGACGGCGATTTCCGCGAGATCCCTGCTATCCAAGACAATATTGATGGCGCAGTCGGCGAAAACGTATTTTTCTTCGCCGCGGACCATGATAAAGGCGCCGGATGTCTTGTTTACTCCCGGTTTCGTTTTAATGATTTGCAGAGCCGGACGCACCGTGTCCGCCGTCGAATGGGCGGCGCCGCTTACCAGCCCGTCGGCTTGCCCGGCGTAAACGAGCATGGTCCCGAAATAATTCACGTCTTCCCGAAGCAATCGCCGCGCTTCTTCGACGGTTATTTTTCCTTTCCGCCGCTCGACGAATTTTTCCACCAGGCCTTCCATGTCCCCGTATCCGGCCGGATCAACCGTTTCCGTACCGTCAAGGGAAAGGCCCAATCCGACGGCCTGTTTTTCAATTTCTAGGCGGTTCCCGATCAAGACCGGGATCAGCAATTTTTCTTCCGAAAGACGGCAGGCCGCTTTCAGGATCCGTTCATCCGAACTTTCGGGAAAAACGATCCTTTTNTTTTTTCCTTTTACTTTGTCTTTCACCACTTGAAACAAATCCATGGTCTCGTCCTCCTTCTTTCTTTAGCATACTATTTGTGAAAAAATTTGCAAGTTTCTCATCCCCGGGGCCGGAAACGGCAGGGAATCCCCGTTTCCCTTCCCCTTCCCCGAACGGGGAGAAAGGGACGGGGAAAATGTTAAAAAACTGCCACCAATTGGTCAAAAGTATATCCACATGGGAAATGTTGAAAATATGTTATAGTTATGTATGAATGAAAGCGCCAAACGGCGGCCGGCGGCCGCTATCCGTACATATCCATTAATGCCTGTTGAAGGAGTGAAGAAAATGGCTGAAGCTGTCGCCACGTTGGACGGTTGGTATTGCCTCCATGACTTCCGCACCGTGGACTGGGTGCAATGGAAGACCTTGCCGGAAGAAGAAAGGGAAAAGGCGGTCGAGGAATTTCTCTCCATCGTTTCCAAGTGGGAAAAGACCGCCGAGGAAAAGAAGGGAAGCCATGCCGTTTATTCCGTCGTCGGCCAAAAGGCGGATTTCCTGTTCATGATTTTGCGGCCGACCATGGAAGAATTGAACGACATCGAAACCGAATTAAGCAAAACGAAGCTGTTTGAATATTTGCTGCCCGCCTATTCCTACGTTTCCGTCGTCGAATTGAGCAATTACATGGGCGGCGGCGACGGGGATCCTTATCAAAATCCCTATGTCCGCTCCAGGCTGTACCCCCAATTGCCCAAAACGAAGTACATCTGCTTCTACCCGATGGACAAGCGCCGGGAAGGCAACGACAACTGGTACATGCTGCCGCTGGAAAAACGCCGCGAGCTGATGAAAAGCCACGGCGAAACCGGGCGCAAATACGGCGACAAAGTGAAACAGATCATTACCGGATCCGTCGGTTTCGACGATTATGAATGGGGGGTCACCCTGTTTTCCGACGACGTCCTGCAATTCAAAAAATTGGTTTATGAAATGCGCTTCGATGAAGTCAGCGCCCGCTACGGGGAATTCGGCTCCTTCTTCGTCGGCGTTTTGGCCGATGGGGACCGGCTGAAAAGATTGTTAAAAATTGAATAACCGGGGAAAAGGAGAACATTCCGCTCCTTCTTCCCCTTTTTTCCGTCCGCATCCTCCCGCGGACGTTTTTTTTATGGTCATGGCTCCGGGGAAAAAAACATATACATAGAATGGAATGGGCTTTTATCGGCATGTCTTCCGGCGGAGCTTCCGTCCGGTTGTTTTATGAATTTCCCATCGGGAGGAGTCATATGGCGGTCATCTCCTATAACGAAGAAGAGGTGAAATTGCTGGCGAGACTCATGCGCGCGGAAGCGGAAGGCGACGGCAATTTGGGCATGCTGATGGTGGGCAACACGGGCGTTAACCGGGTGATGGCCGATTGCCTGGATTTCCAGCCGATCCGTACCATCACCGATATGGTTTTCCAATCGCCGGGGGGCTTTGAAGCGGTGCAAAAGGGATATTTTTATCAGCCCGCGCGGGAGAACGAAAAAAGATTGGCCCGGCGGGTGATCAACGGGGAAAGATTCCATCCGGCCTCCCATTCCCTCTGGTTTTTTAAACCGACAGGAGACTGCCCGGCCCAATGGTATAACCAGTGGAACGCCGGCAGATTCAAGTCCCACTGTTTTTATTCTCCGGTCCCGTCGGCTTGTCCGAACATTTATTAAATTTTTACCGGGAGGGATTTACATGAGCCAATCGTCCAATTCGAGCGGCAACCCGTGGTATTATCCGGGATATTTTCCCTACAGGCAGGCGGTTTTTCTCCAATCCGTCGCCCCTTCGCCCTATCAAGCGGCCCAGCCCTATTCCCATCAGCAGGTGCCCCTTTCTCAGCAGTTTCCATCGGGGTCGGTCATCCAAACCCCATCGACGGGGGCGGGCGCCCAACAAGTACCGGGCATGCTTCCCCTCGAGCAATCCTATATCGAAAACATCCTCCGCCTGAACAGGGGAAAATTCATCACCGTCTATATGACTTTCGAAAACAATGTAGAGTGGAACGCCAAGATTTTCCGGGGGATCATCGAAGCGGCGGGGAGGGATCATCTGATCATCAGCGATCCGGAGACGGGAAAACGGTATTTATTGCCGATGGTTTACTTTAATTACGCGGAGTTTGACGAAGAACTGAACTATTATTATCCCTATTCAACGCCTCCATTGGCCACCTACCAGCCGAGATAATCCCCTCCCTTTCAGCGGGCGGGCGATTTTCGCGGCGAAAATCCCCTGCCGGCCGGGCAAATGCGGCCGGCTTTTTTTCCAACGGGGCCGGACAGGTTTTCCGCCGTCTGCCGGATCGAGGGCGGGGAACCTTTGGCGAAGGCTAGTTCAGCCCAATCGCCCTTGCCTTTCAAGCGCAGCCGTTTATTTCCTCCGGCCACTCGCAAGTTCCGTTTCCGTCCGGTTCAAAATCGCCGGGCTTAAAAGCGGCTTCTCCCATCTATTGGGGAAAATTCGTCAGCCCATACGGGAGAGCCGGCGGCCAATTTTGCCGCCCGGAAAAAATTGGTCGGCCGATGCCGGGGAACCCCGGATCCCCAGCGCCGGCCGCCGGACAAAAAAGGGAACCGTCCCGTTCCGGACCGGCTGGAGAGGAGGGAACGTTTTTTGCTTTCCGTCCTTCCCTTCTGCCGGCGACAGCCGTCTCTTCTCCAAAAGGCAGGCCCTTGATCCGGCATTCCCTGTGAAAGAGGAACGGGGCTTTCATCCGCCGCAGGACGGATGAGAAGCCCCTTAAAATCGATTCGGCCGCGGCCGACTCTTATCCCAATTTGGCGGAAGCGATCATCAACAGCAGCCAGGCGATCAAAAAACATACCCCGCCGACCGGCGTGACCGCGCCGAGGGCGCGGAAACCGGACGCCGATAAGATGTACAAGCTTCCGGAAAAAATGACGATCCCCGCAAAGAACAGCCATCCCGACCAGTTGAGCAGCGGATTTTCCGGATGTTTTCCTGCGAGGATGCCGACGGCCAACAGGGCCGCAGCGTGAAACATTTCATACTTGACGCCCGTTTGCCAGATCTCCAAAGCGCCGGGATCGAGCTTCCTTTCCAAAACGTGGGCGCCGAAGGCGCCTAAAGCTACGGAAAGGAAACCGTTCAAGGCGCCGAGAAAAAGAAAGATGTTCATCCGAACCTACCTCCCGAATATCAAAAGTCCAAAAGGGAATCCCCGTTCGCCCCGTCATCGGTCTCCAGCTTTTCCTGATGGTAAACGGTTGTTTGCACGGGCCTTTCCCCGCCCGGGGCAGTCCCGGAGGGAATTTCCCCCTTTTTGTCTTCCAAAATCAATTCGCAAAGGGTTTTGATCGCTTCCACCGTTTCCCGGATCTTCCGTTCGTCCTTTTGCAGGCGGGCTTCACCCGCCTTTTCCTCCATCTTTTTCAGGATCGCTTCATAGGATATCATCGGATCACCTTTTCCCGTCGAAATGTGGCCGACGTAAAAACGCGAAGGGGGTTTCTTTCATCTTTTATATTACATGAAAACCGGCGATTTATCGAATGTCCGCATCGTCCGGCGCATGCCCGGACGAACGCCCGCTGAAGGAAGGGGTAAATACGGCCCGATCCGAAGGGTCGGGGTGCGCCGTGCGGAACCGCGGCAGCCGCGCCCAAAGGGCCGCATCCCCCCCTTTCTGGCATTCGCGGGGAAATATTGATAGAATAGAGATTGCTTCTGCAGCTCTGTCTGCCTTGCAAAAAAATCAAAAAGACGGGAGGAAAAGCGGATGACAAAATACCCGGAGTGGATTGAAGAAAAAGACGGTTCCTTGTGGCTCACGGAGTATGAACGGGAAAATTTGAAAATCAGCTACCGGTTAAAGGAAATCATTTTCTCCGAGTCCTCTCCCTTCCAACACGTCATGATCGTGGACACCTTCGATTTCGGCCGGGCCCTCGCCCTGGACGGAATCGTGCAGACCACCGCGTTGGACGGGCATATCTATAATGAAATGATCACCCATGTGCCCCTTTGTCTCCATCCGAATCCGAAAAAGGTTTTGATCATCGGCGGCGGAGACTGCGGCGCGGCGAGGGAAGCGGCAAAATATCCCCATATCGAACGGATCGACATGGTGGAGATCGACGAGCTGGTCGTCAAGGCGTGCAAGGCCCATTTGCCGGAAATATCGGGAAACTTGTCCGACCCGCGGGTGCATTTTATTTTCGATGACGGCCTCCGTTTTGTCAAAGACCGGCGGAATGAATACGACGTGGTCATCGTCGACTCTTCCGACCCGATCGGACCGGCGGAACATTTGTTCGAGCGCGGGTTCTATGAAGATCTCCACCGCGTCCTGAAGGACGACGGGATCATGGTTTGCCAAAGCCAGTCCCCCGTCTTTCATCAAAACGTGCTGCGGAACACGGCCTCCATTTTGAAGGAACTGTTTGCCTTTTCCAAAACCTACATCGCCACCGTGCCGACCTATCCGGGCGGTTTGTGGAGCTTTACCGCCGGATCGAAATCCTATCCGTTGGACCGCTTTCCGGATCGGATCACGCCCGTTGAAACGAAATATTTCAACGAAGAAATCCTGAAAAGCTGCTTTTCCCTGCCGACCTTCATGAAAAAATTCCTGCCGAACGGGTGAATCGATCGGGGCACGGCCCTATTCCGCCCGCCTTCATCTTTCTTGCCCCATCCCGGCGGCTTTTTCGAACCTTTCCAAGAATTTTTCCTCCCGGCTGCGGAAGGATCCGGTACGAAGACCGCAAGCCGGGTTGGCTTTTCCTTCGTCCGGGCCTCCTTCGGATTCCTCCCGCGCCGGGGGCTCCCTCCCGCCCCCAGGCGACGCAAAGGACGCCCGGGGGAGTTCCAGCGAAGCATCGCCCCTGCCGGGCGAACGAATCGAGTAGGGGTTGCCGTCCCTGACCACCCCTCTCACAGAACCGCACGCGCGGGGCATCGCATACGGCTCTTGCCGCCAATCCCCGCTGGGGACATTAGGAGCCTCCGCACGATTCCTCACGGATACCGCACTGTCTGTCGGCGAATACTTAGCGACTGACCAGCGGCTGTATTCGGGACTTTCACCCTATGGCGAAGCATGCTGCCACACGCACAAAAAGCGGAATCGGTCCTATGCCGATTCCGCTTTTTTTTTAGAGGGAGAATGGCCGAAAACGGAAAGCTGCGAAAAAGCTCTTATAACGCGCCGGGACCGGCCCGCCTCCGATCGCCGCAAGAATCGTTCGCAAAAAGGGAAACGGAGCCGGGATATCATTTGCTTTTTGCGGCAAGGAGCGGGAAGCTTTTCTTTCCTTCCAGCAGGCAGGATTCCCCGTTGACCGTAATCGTGAGCGGATCCCCTTCCAGCTGGAATCGGGCGCCGCTTTCATCCACATCCACCGTGATTTTCCGTTTCCGGTATTGGATGGTGAAACGGTAATGCTTCCAGGCATCCGGCAATTTCGGCGCGAAATGGAGGCCCGACTCCTTGATCCTTAAGCCCGCAAAGCCGAAGATGATCCCCATGTACGTTCCGCCCATGTTCGCCAGATGCAGGCCGTCCTTCGTGTTCCCGTGGGTATTGTCCAAATCGAGGCGGGCCGTTTCGACAAAGTACCGATAGGCTTTCTCCACATCGCCGATCTTCGCGCCCATGATGCTGAAAATGCAGGAAGAAAGGGACGAATCGTGGGTCGTTATTTTTTCATAATACAAATACGAATTTTTCATCGTCTCCAAATCTTCCTCGTCCAGCAAAAAATGGGCGAGGACCGTGTCCGCCTGTTTGCAGACCTGGTACCGGTACAAGGTGAGCGGGTGGTAATGGAGCAAAAGCGGGTAATGGTCTCCGGGCGTGTTGGCGAAATCCCATACCGCCTTTTGCAAAAAGGTGTCGTCCTGCGGGTTGATCTTCAATTTTTCGTCATAGGGCAGAAACATGCATTCCGCGGCCCGCTGCCAAAGTTCCTTTTCTTCATCGGCGAGGGAGAGCTTTTCCTTTAGGGACCGAAGCAGTTCCGGTTTCTCCCTTTGCCACCGGTCGTAGATCTTCGCCGCCCAGCGCAGATTGTATTTGGCCATGGCGTTCGTATAGTAATTGTTGTTGACGATGCAGGTGTATTCATCGGGCCCGGTCACCGCATCGATGCGGAACTGCCCGTCCCGGAAATGGCCGGTTTCAAGCCACAGGCGGGCCGTTTCAAACAGCACTTCCCCTCCGTATTCGGCAAGAAAGGCTTCGTCGCCGGTCGCCAAGTAGTATTGGATGTAACTGTAAGCGATGTCGGCGCTGATATGGTATTGGGCCGAACCGGACGGAAAATAGGAAGAACATTCGCTCCCGGAAATCGTCCGCCACGGATACAGGGCCCCCTTTTTATGCCCCATGTTTCTCGCGTGTTCCCTGGCCGCGTCCAGTTTGGAATGGCGGTAGATCAGCAGCTTCTTTGCCAATTCCGGTTTCGTCAGGATAAAGACGGGCACCATATAAATTTCCGTATCCCAAAAATAATGGCCCTCATAGCCTTCCCCGGACAGTCCTTTCGCCGCAATGTGGGAGTGGGGATCCCGCCCGGCCGACTGGAGCAGGTGGAACAGGTTGAAGCGGATCCCTTCCTGAAGCTTCGCGTCCCCGTCGATGCGGACGTCGGCATCCCGCCAAAATTCGTCCAGCTCCGCCTTTTGTTCGGCCAAAAAATCGGAAAAGGTTTTCCCTTCCAGTTCCCGGTGGATGGCCAGCCCTTTTTTGACGAGATCTTCCCCGTGCCGCAAAGTGTCGGTATACACGTTCCTTTTTTCGACGGTCACCGCTTGATTCAGGGGAAAGGTGAGGGACGCCGTCACCCGTTTGGGGCCCGCCTCCTGTTCCGCCCTGGCGCCGTTGTCCGCGATGTATTTCGTCAAACAGGCCGTCCGCAGCTTCGAACGTTTCGTTTCCGCCAGGACGAAGCCGACGTCCTCCTTGATCCCGCTATCGATCACCTGCAACAGTTTGTTGTGGCCGGATCCGACCCGGGGATCGGATTCGCTCACATAATTCTCCACATCCCCGTCAACGGTGCCGACGATCTCCACCTGGCCGAAAAAATTCACCGGCCGGATCGTCAGCTGGATGGCGAACAGCTCCTTTCGGCGGAAGGAAACGAGGCGGCGGAAAAGGATGTCCACCACCTTCCCTTTCGGGGAGCGCCAGCGGACCGCCCGCTCCGTGTAGCCCTTATCAAGATGGAGGGCCCGGGAATAGGAGAGGATTTCCCCGGTAAACGGGGAAAATTTTTCCATGTCTTCCCCGAGGAATATATCCAAACCCTGGGCATCGATAATATTGGCCAATTTTTGTTGGGTCTCCGGGAAGGCGGGCAATTTTTCCCCGTATTTCACGTCGACAATATCGTGGAAGGCGTTGATATAAGTGCCCCTGATCGTGTCGAAATCCGCCGGGTACCCTTCCTCAAAATTGCCCCGCACCCCCAAATAGCCGTTGGCCAAGGAATACAAGCTTTCCTGCATCAACAAATCTTCGTTTTTCAATGATTGGTGCGATATCGTCCAAGACATGATGCGACACTCCCGTTCTTGCTGAATGCGTGTATTCTTTCCGTGTTCCCGTTCAACGGACCGGGATCGGCACCGTCAGGTTCCTCTGAATGCGTATATTCTTTCCATTGCCGTTTGCATCCGGAAACACTGCACCGGCCGAAAAGGATTCATTCCTTCACGCTGCCGGAAATGAGCCCGGATACGATTTGTTTTTGGAAAAACAAGACAACCAACAAGGTGGGAATCGTTACGATCGTCGTCGCCGCCGTTACCTGCCCCCACAAAATTTCGAATTGGGTCCGCAAGAAAGAAATGGCAACGGGAACGGTATGATATCTCACATCGGAGTTCAAGGTGACCGTCAAGAGAAACTCGTTCCAAGCGGCAATAAACACGATGATCGCCGTCGTGAACACCCCGGGAGCCGCCAGCGGGAAGACGATTTTGTACAGCGTTTGAAAGGCGGAGGCTCCGTCGATCTTCGCCGATTCTTCCAACGCGAGGGGAATTTGGTTGAAATGGGTCACCAAAATCCACACCGATGTCGGCAAGGTGATCGTCGAATAGGGCAAGACGACGGCGTAGCTGTTCGTCAGCCCCAGATCGTGAAAGAGATTGTAAACCGGACCGGTGACGATCATCTGCGGAAACATGGATACGGCCAGAATCAAGCCGAGCAGCAGATTTTTGCCGCGGAACTCGAACCGGGAAATCGCGTAGGCGCACAAGGTGGCGACGGCGATGATGTAGACGGTCGTCGTCCCGGCAACGATGAAACTGTTTTTCACCGCGTTCAAGATTCCCTTTTCAAACAGGACGGTCAAATAGTTTTGCAAGGTCGGTTCGCGGGGGATCACGCGGAAGGCGCCCTCCCCGTAGATTTCGCCGGTGGATTTGAAGGATGTGATAAAGATCCAGAAAAACGGAAAGAGCATGGCGATCAAGAAAACCGCGACCAACAGGACCCCGGCCAACTTCATCGTTCTGTTCATCCCTGTCGCCCCCTCAATTTTTCTCCATTAAATTGGTTCCAAGTATTTTGACAAAGATGACGGCGATGGCGGCGACACAGGCAAACATGATCATGACGACCACCGAACCGTAGCCGAAATTCGTCTGTCCGAACATCGCTTTATACGCGTACACCGACAGCGTCTCCGTCGAACCGCCGGGGCCGCCTCCGGTCAAAACGTAGATCAAATCGAAGACGCGGAAGGCATCCAACGTCCGGAACAACAGGGCGACCAAAATGGATGGCTTCAAGAGGGGCAGGGTGACCCGGACGAAGGATTGCCACTTGTTCGCCCCGTCGATCGAAGCCGCTTCATACAGGCTCGGGGAGATGTTTTGCAGCCCGGCCAACAGCAGAAGGGCCATGTAAGGCGTCGTTTTCCAGACGTCCGCGATGATGGTTGCCGCCATTGCCCAGCCCGGCGATTGCAACAAGTCGGTGGAGGACTGGATCAGTCCGACCTGCTCAAAAATCTTGGCGACGACGCCGAAGCTTCCGTCATAAAGATATCCCCACATCAGCGCCGCCACGGCGGTCGGAATGGCCCAGGGGATCAGGGAAACGGTGCGCACCGGCCCCTGCCCGATGAAGGCCTTGTTCATGATCAGCGCCAAGGCGAGACCGAACAGGAATTCGAAAAACACGGAAACGGCCGTAAACAGCACGGTATTCCACACCGCCGTGCCGACCCGGGGATCGGTGAAGGCCTTTTTATAGTTGTCCAATCCGATGAAATTCGAGGGAATGACGCTGTCTTTGATGTCATCCAACAAAAGGGGCAGATTTTCCCCGTTTTTCAGGGCGTATTTCCGGTTCCATTCTTCCAGCTTCGGTTTGGCCGCTTTATAGAATTGTTCGATCTCTTCCTTCTGTTCCTTGGAAATGCGGATTACGCCTTTTTCTTCCGAATATTGGCCGCTGATCCGCTGCAGATCCGCCAACAGCCGCTTCGCTTCTTCGACGTCCGCCCCGTCGGTCATGGACGGCAGATCTTCCTCGAGAAACATCCCGACGTAAAAGGCGGTCTCATTGAAAAGGTCCGCATTGAACCGTTCGCTCAAATAAAGGCCGGATTTTTGCTGGTTGTTCAACCGGTAGTCGAAAAAGGTATAGGTGAGGGATTGCAGGACCGGCCACAAAGAAAAAACGGCGATCAGCGCCAGCGCGGGCAAAAGAAACAAAAATCCCTTCCATCCCATCCTCCGCATGCCCATGTCCCCTTTCTTATCCATTTATGAATCGGCCGGCTTTTCCGGGCGGCATGTGCTCCTCTGATGGCGTTGCCGGGACAAACCCGGGAAGCCGTGCCTCGACCTGCTGTCCATTTTCATCTGCGTCTTTAACCGGCGGCTCCCCCTTCCCGACATTATGGGAGGGAAAGCGATTCCCGCGGCCTTCCCGGAACGCCGAAAAATGAGGGTCCTTCCTGGGAAATGACGGAACGGTAACGAAATCCTTCGAAAAAACGGTGAGAAAAGAGCTCTAACAAGTTAGAGCCCATCGCATCCGTTATTGGCCGATCGCCTGTTGAATCGCTTGCACCGCTTCGTCCAACCCTTTGCCCGAGCTTAAATATTTATGGGCATTGACTTGGATCGTATCGGATACTTTGGAATACTCCGGAGAAACGGGACGGGCGATCGTCGTTTCCAAAGCTTTTTTGAAACCTTCCATCGACAACAGGGTGTTGGCCTGGACCACTTCGGAATCCGTCAACAACGCGTTGTAACCGGGCAAGTATCCGCCTTTGGTCGACATGATCTTTTGCCCTTCCGGTCCGGACAAAAATTTGATGAATTCCCATGCGCCGTCGATGTTTTTGGAGTTTTTGTTGATGGCCAAGAGCCATCCGCCGACGGAACCGCCGTTGGGCAGCGGCGCGACGCCGACTTGATCGGCCTTGATCTTCACCCCGTCTTCCTGGCCTTGAATCCGTCCGAAGGCGTAGGGCCAGTTGCGGGCGAATACGCTTTGCCCTTGTTCAAAGACGGTGTGGGTTTCTCCTTCCATGTACGTCAAAATGTCATCCGGCGTGGCCTCGGATTTCGTAAATTGATACATCGTTTCCAGGCCGCCTTTGATGTCTTTGAAAGAGTTGGTAAATTCCGTCACGTTTACGGTTAAACCTTCATATTGTTTCGATTGATAAACGAATCCGTATTTCGTTCCGCCTTGCCCTTTGTATTTTTCGGCCATCGCCAGCAAGTCCTGATAGGTGTAGTCGCCGCTTTCCAGCTTCTTGGCGTCTTCCTGGCTGACGATATCTTTGCGGTAATAGAGCAGGCCGACGTCAGGGAAAAACGGCAGGGTGTATTGTTTTCCTTTGTAGTTTCCGGAGGCCATCGAACCGGCATTGAAGTCTTCTTTTTTCAGCCCGGCTTCCTGCATCCGGACATCGATCGGTTCCAGATAGCCGGCTCCGGCGAATTCCCCTGCCCAGACCACGTCCAGGGAAAGGACATCGTAGTCGGAAGAACCGCTGGACAGCGAGGTCAGCAATTGGTCATGCATTTGCGCGGAATCGTTTGTCATTTGTTCCCATTCCACTTTGTACTTGTCCTGGCTGCTGTTAAACGCGTCAATCGCGGCTTGCGTGGCGGGTGTGTTGTCGTTTTGGGCGGCGAATTTGATGACGACGGGTTCCTTATCTCCCCCCTCGTTTTTCGAACCGTTTTCCGCATTGTTTTCGCTTTTATTGCCGCATGCGGCAAGCAGCCCCAACGACAGCAAAACGATCATCAGTCCAAAAAGCCGCTTTTTCATTTTATTGCCCCCTTTCGAATTTTTCCTCCTTCATGGTAAAATGAAATCGATTCCAAAGATATTAATTTTTTTAGGTTTTTGGCAAATTTTTTTCAAAAGTGAGGGTGATCCGATGGAGAAGAAAATCCAGGAAGCCTTGCTCCGCCAATTTTTCAAGGAGCGGATGAAAAACCGGCAAAACGGATATTTGCACCCCTCCTACGCCCTGGAAAGAAAGATGATGGAAGCCATCAAAAGGGGCAATACGGAAAGCGCCTTGCAGGCGCTGAATGAAATAAACAACCTGCAGCGGGCCAAGTTGGCGGATCACCCGATCCGTTCCCTGAAAAACTCCCTGATCTGCTCCTGCACCCTGTTTACGCGGGCGATCATCCAAGGCGGGGTGCATCCGGAAATCGCCTATAATTTGAGCGACGTGATGATCCAGGAGATCGAAAGGCTCGATTCGAAAGAAGCACTGGAAAATTTTGAGTACAGCATGATTTGCACGTTCATCGATACACTGAAGAAAGAGGCGACGCCCGTCTACCACTCCATCGTCCAGCGGGCCATCGAGTTCATCCACGACCACATTCTTCAGGACCTCTCCCTGAAGATCATCGCCGAAAAACTGTATGTCCATCCGAGCTATTTGTCGAACCGGTTCAAGCAGGAAACCGGGTTGACGATCACCGATTACATCAACCGGAAGCGGCTCGAGGAATCTAAATTTTTCCTGATCCATTCGGAGCTTCCGATCGCCGAAATCTCCCATTTGTTCCGCTTTTGCAATCAAAGCTATTACACGCGCCTGTTCAAAAAAATTTTTGGCATGACGCCGAAAAAATTCCGGGAACTCGCTTACGAAGAAAGTTTCTGGAGCGCCGCCGCCGGCGGGCGGGAAACCGCCAAGGAATTCCATTAATCCGATCGGAGTTTTCCATTTTCCTCTTTTGTATATTGTTTTAAACACTGATATAATTGGAATGAGACATTCAGGAAGAGGTGACCACGCATGGCAATGTTGAAAGTATTGACCTTGGCCGGTTCCGATTCGAGCGGGGGAGCGGGCATTCAAGCGGACTTAAAAACCTTCCAGGAACACGGCGTCTACGGAATGACCGCCCTTACGACGATCGTTGCCATGGATCCGAAAGAACATTGGAAACATCGGGTTTTCCCGATTGATGCGAATACTGTCGAAGCCCAATTGGAAACGGTGTTATCCGTTGGGATCGATGCGATGAAAACGGCCATGCTCGGTTCCGTGGAAATAGTCGAGCTGGCGGCCCGGAAAATCGACGAATATCANNTGACGAATGTCGTTGTGGATCCCGTCATGGTCTGCAAAGGGGAGGATGAAGTGCTGCTCCCCGAAACGGTGGACGCATCGAGGGAACTTCTCCTGCCCCGGGCGCTCGTCACCACGCCGAACCTCTTTGAAGCATGGCAGCTGTCCAAAACCGGACCGATCAAAACGGTGGACGACATGAAAAAAGCGGCGGAAAAAATCATCGCGCTGGGTGCGAAAAACGTCGTCATCAAAGGCGGAAAACAACTGGCCCACGACAAGGCGGTCGATCTGTTCTACGACGGGAAACAGTTCGTCCTCCTGGAAACGGAAAAGATCGACACGACTTACAACCACGGGGCGGGCTGCACCTTCGCGGCGGCCATCACCGCCAACCTGGCGAAGGGCGAATCGGTGCTCGACGCCGTCTTCCATGCCAAGGAATTTGTCACGGCGGCCATCGCCCACGGCTGGAAGCTGAACCAATACGTCGGCCCCGTCATGCACGGCGCTTACAACCTTTACAAAGGAAAGACGCCGGAAGTCCGATTGATTAAAGAATGAGGCAAACCGGACGGGAAGTGCGGTTCACGCCGCCCTCCGCATAACGCGCCCGGTTCTTTTCGTTTGTTTCGACGATCCTGCAAAAGATGACAAAAGGAAAGCCGCAGCCGAAAACAAGAAGCTGCGGATTTTCTTTTTCGGGCGACCTTCGGCGACAGCCGGGGAAGGAAGACGGGCGGGGAAAACCGCCCCGGGGGTTGGCGGGAAACCGGACGTCGGGGCCGGCCTTGATCCGAAGCTTTACGCCCCTCCCGCAAGGCCGCCGAAACCGGATGCGGACCCGACCTGAAATTTGCCCTTTCCAATCCCTTTTCTTTCACAGATCCCAGAATTTTCAAAGCGATCACGCTTGAGGGAATTCAAAAGGATGAGGACCGTTCGGCCGGCTTGTCCCATCCCCCTTGGAAAAGGAGGCAATCATCGCTTGCATGCGGAACTTCAGCTGTTTTGGCAGCATGACCCATGCCGCTGAAAATATCCCATCAGGCCTCGAAAGTTGTCGCCGGCGCCGGGCTAAGCAAAAGGGAACGGTGCTGGAGAGGCAGAAGTAATTGAAAATCATAACATGCGCAATCGAATTTTATAACAATCCATGCATAGGAAAAAACCTCGTAATCTGCATGAACTTTTTTGCAGCCCATAATGATAATCTTTCGGCCGTTTTTTGCATTTCACCTGAACAAGCCGATCGAAAAGTACATCATGAATCCGCCTGAATACCGGCCCCGGCCGCGCCGCGAAAAACTTGCCACATCCCCGAGCGATCTTTTCCTTTCCCACTTCCCGGCGTCTTTTAGTAAAATAGGAAGTGAGTTTCCGTTCTTTGAAGGGAGAAGTGTAACGTGNAACCCATTCGCAAAGAGAAGGTACAGGCTTTGATCGACCGCTTTGCCGGCAAAGACCTGTACATCCATCTGGAAACCACCAACGGCGCATACGCCTCCCACCGCGATCCTTCCTTCCTTTCCGCCGGGGCTTTTATCCGAAACGCGGCCATCCGCTACGAATACGGAAAAATTGCCGGGGAAGGTCCGTACCGGGTCGGCCTGAAGATGAAGGACGGATGGATTTACGGGGAAGGCTTGACCCATTACGAGTTGGACGA
>JGI12298J13902_1000192_pt1 | contig 18598 bp, 20 predicted proteins | sample Passage260A_FD_13902 | JGI IMG/M metagenome (IMG submission 13902)
TCTCGCAGCGCGTCCGGGACGGGCAGGGCAAGCCGGTCTGGTTCGCCGACGCGGGCGGGCCGGGCGGCAGCATCCGGCTGTACGTCGGCATGGCATACGAGATGAACGTGATGCATGAGCTCTATATGGAGATCGATCCGTATGTCATCGAGAAGCGGGTCCAATCGACGGATTTCGGCGACGGACGCATCTATGTCGTCGCGCCCGACCGGACGATCGTCTACGCGACGGAGTCCGGATTGGCCGGCAAGCCCTATCCCTACGACTTGCCTGAATACGATTCGGCCATAACCAGGATCGACGGCCAGGCCATGTTGTCCGTGCAGGGGGTGGTGGAATCGAACGGCTGGCAGATTGTCAGCCATATCCCGCTCGCCAGCCTGATGGAAAATGTGCGCGCCATCCGGGACATCACGCTGCTCATGTCGGTTGCGGCGGTCGCGGCGGCGGGCCTCATCGGATTCATCGTCATGCGGATGATCGGACGGCCGCTCGGAGAACTGAAGGCGCTCATGACGGAGGGCAAGAAAGGAAACCTCACCGTCAGATCCACGATCCGGCGGAAGGACGAGATCGGCCAGGTCGCCGACAGCTTCAACTGGATGATGGAAGAGATCACGGCGCTCGTGCAGAGTACGAACCAGTCCGCGCAGGCGGTGCTCGAGACGTCAGCGGCCCTGGCGCAGGCCGCCCGCCAGACGGAGGATGCCGCCGGGACGATCGCGGCGGCGACCGGTGAGATCGCGTCCGGCGCAGCCAGCCTCGCCTCCGCGTCCGAGCAGGGAGCGGACATCGCGGACGACATCGGCGCACAGGTGCAGACCGTCGTCGCATCGAATGAGGAGATGAAACGGGCCGCGTCCGAGGCGGAGGAAGCCGGAGCCGCAGGGACCGGCCACATGACGGCCTTGACCGGCAACACGAACCGGATGGAAGCGATTACCCGCTCGATGGCGGAGAAGGTCGGCCGTCTGGCCGACAGCGCGGGCTCGATCCGGAACATCCTCGAGATGCTCATCCGGATGAACGCGCAGACGAACATTCTGTCGCTGAACGCCGGCATCGAGGCCGCGCGCGCCGGCAGCGCGGGCAAAGGCTTCATGGTCGTGGCGGACGAAATCCGCGGGCTGGCGGAGCAGTCCCGGCAGTCGATCGCCGTGGCCGGCGAGATCATCGGCACGATCCAGCATGAAATCCGCGAGACGGTCGAGGCGCTGTCCGAGGCGCATCCGGTCTTCCGGGAACAGATCGAAGCCGTCAAGGAAGCGCACCGGCTGTTCCGCGCGGTGCAGACGAACATGAACGCTTTTCTCGGCCGGCTGGAAGCCGCGACGGCGTCGATCCGGCGGCTTGAACAGGTGCAGTCCGCCATGGCCGGCACGATGAGCGAGGTCAGCTCCGTCGCGCAGCAGGCCGCGGCGGTGTCCGGGGATGTGGCTTCCTTGAGCCGTGAACAGCTCGGCGTCAGCGCCGGTCTGGTGGAGCTGTCGAACCGGCTGGAGTCGGTGTCCGACCAGCTCAAGGCGTCGCTCTCCCGGTTCACGGTATCATGAGTCCAATCTCTGCGAATTTTACGGGGGAAACGGAGAAACAACGCCATGCGAAAAACGATCGTCGTCCTGCTCGCCGCCATCTGTGCGGTGCTGCTCTACTTCACGTCGGCATCGGCGTACAAGGTGTTCCGCGCCGACTGGCGGCTCCCCCAGACGCCCTTGCAGGAATCCGCGGAGTACCGGCTGGTCCTTATCACCCAGGAGCTGGAGACGCCGTTCTGGGACAAGGTCGGCGCCGGCGCGCGGGAAGAAGCGGCGAAGCACGGCGCGATGCTTGAAATCTGGGGAAGCTACAACAATGATGCGGACGAATTTCTGAAGAAACTGGAAATTGCGATTCACTCCCGCATGGACGGCATCATCGTCCAGGGGCTGGATACGGACGCGTTCAAGGAACTGGTGAAATACAAGGCGGCCTCGTACGGCATCCCCGTCATCACCGTCGCGAACGACGTGCCCGACAGCCTGCGCAGGACTTATGTCGGTTCCGATCAATTCGAAGCGGGCCGGACGATCGCACGGCAGCTGGCGGCGGACATGGGGCAGGAGGGAACGGTCATCCTGCTCAGGGACAACGGCAACGCCTATTACCAGGAACAGCGGCTGGACGGGATTCGCAGCATCCTGGAAGCTTATCCCGGCATCGAGCTGCAATACGCGGAGACGCAGGGCTCGCGGGAGCAGGTCATCGCCGCCATGCAGGATCTGATGAATCATTCGCCCGACGTGCAGGCGTTCATCGCGGCGAACGCGAACCTGACCGCCGCGATGGTGCAGGAGATCGGCCGCAGGTCGCGGGTGAAGCCGTATCATATTTACTCGTTCGACGACAGCCCGGATACGCTGACGCTGCTCCGGGAAGGGCTCATCGACGGCATCATTGAACAGTCGCCCGAAGAAATGGGACGGATCAGCACGGCCCTCATGATCGACTGGCTGGAAGGCAGGCAGATCCCGCTCAAGACGAGCGGCTATCATACCGAAATTCGGCTGCGGAAAGCGGAAGATGCGCCATGAATCGCATACAGAACAAAATTTTGGTCCTCACCGGCATCGTGCTGTTCATCATGGCGGCCATCTGGTTGACGCTGACCTACTACAGCCGCCAGACCCAGGAGCAATACAACGACATTCTGCAGCGCTATCTGCGGATGAACGAGGTGACGGGCGCCAGCCAGCAGACGATCACGGACCTGAACAACTACCTCATCCGGCCGACGCCTGAACATTACGAACAGCTCGAGCAGAGCAAGGAACGGCTGCGCCGGGCGAAATACGACGTGTTCGCCTTGCGCAACGGAGACAACGACTTTGACCTTACCAGCTACACGAATCTGATCGACAGTCTGCTCGAAACGGCGAACCGGTCGATGATGTTCCAGGCGCAGATGGACACCGAAGATTCGAATCAGGCATTCAATGAAGCGACGCGCATCTCCCGCTCCATCTCCGACATGACACTGACGCTGCTCGACACCGAGCTCAAAACGTACGACCGGTTCTACCGGGGCATCATCGAGCGGTCGACGGAGCTGAACAAGCTCGGCATCTGGCTGCTGCTTACCATCACGTTCCTGCTGCTGATCTTCGCGTACTGGTTCGCCCTCAGCATCACGAGGCCGGTGCAGAAGCTGACACAGGCGGCGAAGGAACTGTCGCGGGGACGGTTCGACCAGGAGATCGAAGTGTCGTCGAACGACGAGATCGCTTTTCTGGCGAAAATGTTCGAGCGGATGCGGGTGAATATCAACAACCTCATTACGGAAATCCAGCAGAAAGCCCAACTGGAGCACGAACTGCAGCAGAACAAGCTGCTCTTGCAGGAGAGCCGGTACCGCAGCCTGCAGAGCCAGATTCATCCGCATTTTCTGTTCAACACGCTGGATACGCTCTCGAAGAAAGCTTATCTGGAAGGCGCCGAAGAGACGAGCGACCTGCTGGCGAGCGTCGCGGGTCTGCTCCGCTACAATCTGCGGCGTCTGGACCGCTCCGTCACGCTCTACGAGGAAGTCCGGGTGCTGCGCCAATACATGGACATCCAGTCGGCCCGGTTCGCCGACCGGCTGCGGTTTGTCGAGGACATTGACGAGTCGTGCCTGTACGTGCAGATTCCCGGGCTGACGCTCCAGCCGATCGTGGAGAACGCCGTCATCCACGCCGTGGAGCCGATGGAGGACGGCGGCACCATCGTGTTCCGCATCGCGGAAGACGGCGATCGGATCCGGGTCGAGATTGCGGACGACGGGCCGGGCATGCCGGAGGACAAGATCGAACGGGTGCTCAAAGGCAGCGTTCAAGAGACGGAAGGGCATACGACCGGCATCGGGATCGGCAATGTCGTGCAGCGGCTCCGGCTGTTCTACGGGCAGGACGACATCATCGACATCGAGAGCAAACCGCGATCCGGCACGAAGGTCGTGCTGCGTTTGCCCAAAGTGAGGAGGTACGAAGCGGATGACCAGCGTACTGATCGTGGATGACGAGCAGATTGAGCGTGAAGGGCTTGCGGCGATATTGCGGAAAGGGTTTCCCGATCTTGCCATCGAACAGGCGCGGAACGGACGGGTCGCGCTGCAGATGGTCGAGGAAGGCTTCCGTCCGGATCTGGTGCTGATGGACATCAAGATGCCGGGCATGGACGGCCTCGAGACGATCGAGCGGATAAGCGCCATCGAACCGGACATCCGGTTCATCATGGTGACGGCTTACGATGCGTTCGACTACGCCCGCACGGCCATCAAGCTCGGCGTGAAGGACTACCTGCTCAAGCCGAGCAAGGCGGACGAGATCATTGCGACCGTCGGCCGGGTGCTGCGGCAGATCGAGGAGGAGCGCAAGGAACGCGAAGCGAGCAGGCAGCAGATCACCGCGCTCAAAAAAGTGCTGCCCGTCGTTGAGACCGACATCGTGACCCAGCTGCTGTACGACCATGTCCACGATGTGCATCTGGACGAGCTGGTCGACCTGCTCGGCGTCAGCACGGCAAGCGAGATGTTCGCCATCGTCGTCATGATGCCGGCAGGCGAAGAGCAGAAGTATGCCGAAGTGAAAGCGAGAATCCGGAAGACGGGCGTCGGCCTGGTCGGGGCGCTGTCCGGCGGGCAGATCCCGGTCATCGTGTTCCGTGATCCGGTTCGATCGTACCGTTCCCAGGCGACGGCGCTGGCCAGGGAACTGCTGGCCCTGGCCGCTTCGGGCGGCGGCGCCGGCTTATTTGTCGGCATCGGCGGCGTCTGCGGCTCGCTGGACGACATCCGGCAGTCCTACCACGAAGCCCAGATCGCCGCGATGGACCCGACACTGCCGGTCAAATACCGGTTCTATGAGGACACGCCCGCGCTCGGCGCGGTGGGCGGCCGGCCGGACCGGGAATGGGAGAAGCGGTTCATCGAGCAGATCCGGACGGGCGACTGGGAGCGCGTGCAGGCCGATGTCATGTCGTTCATCCGCCGCTGCGAGCAGGAAGGCGTCGACCTGCTGCTGGCGCAGCAGCGCGCGCTCGAACTGCTCTGGCTCGTCTCGCGGATGCTGCAGGAGCTCGGCGTCGAAGCCCAGGCGCCGGTATTTCCGTTCCAGGCGCAGGATTACCGGCAGCTGCAGGCGGAGGCGAACGTCCTGCTCGGCCGGATCCGGCAGGCGTATGCGGAGCATCAGGCGCGCTACGAGCCGGACGCCGTGCACCAGATCAAGAAATATATCATCGAACATTCGCATGAGGACATTTCCCTCGAGGCGATCGGCCGGATGGTGGGTTTAAGCCCGTTCTACATCAGCAAACTGTTCAAGGAGCAGTTCGGCATCAATTACATCGATTTTCTGACCGAATGCCGGATCGAGAAGGCGAAGAAGCTCATGGCCGATCCGGAGCTCAGCATGAAGGCGATCGCGCTGGAAGTCGGCTACCGCGATCCGAACTATTTCAGCAAGGTGTTCAAGAAGATGTGCAACATCTCGCCGACGGAATATCGGAAGGCGCTGCTCGGGACAAGAGGGCGGGAGGCTTGCGATGCTTGAACGGAAAGCGATGCGGATAATGGCGGTCCGCCGGCTGCTCCAGGTTGCGGCCATCGCGCTGGCGGTGCTGCTCCTGTGGGCGATCTTCATGCGCGGAGACGTCGGAAACGACGCGGGCCTCCCTTCGTCACCCGGGGAGGAGCTTCCGGACGGGCAAGCACCGGGCGTCCGGCGGCAGGACGACGGGATCATCAAGGTCGGGCTCACGATGGATACGCTGCAGGAAGAGCGTTGGATCAAGGACCAGGAGATGTTCGGCGAAGCGGTGAAAGCGCTGGGAGCGGAATTCATCGTCATGACGGCGGACAGCGACGACGCGAAGCAGATCGAGCAGGCCGAGACGCTGATCGGCATGGGGGTCGACATCCTCGTCGTCGTGCCCCATGATGCGGAAGCGGCGGCGACGATTGTGAACAAGGCCCATGCCGCCGGCATCAAGGTGATGTCCTATGACCGGCTGGTGCGCAATGCGGACGTCGATCTGTACGTCTCGTTCGACAACGAGCGGGTGGGCGAGCTGCAAGCGGAAGCGATCACGAAGCGGATTCCCGCGGGGAAATATGTCTACATCGGCGGTCCCGAGACGGATTACAACGCCCACCTGGTCAAAAAAGGGGTGTTCAATGTGCTCCAGCCGTACATCGACAGGGGAGAGATCACCATCGTGTTCGACCAGTGGACCCGGGATTGGCAGCCCGCCAACGCGCGGGACAACATGCGCATCGCGCTGGAAGCGAACGAGGGCAGAATCGATGCCGTCATCGCCGGCAACGACGGCACGGCGGGCGGCGCCATCGAAGCGCTGGCGGAGTGGGGACTCGCCGGCCAGGTTCCCGTTGCGGGACAGGACGCCGAACTCGCAGCCGCCCAGCGGATCGTCGCGGGCACCCAGACGATGACCGTCTACAAACCGATCCGGCAGCTTGCCGAAGTGGCGGCGGAATTGGCCGTCAAGATGGCGAAAGGCGAGACGCCGCGTGCCGACCGTCTCGTAAACAACGGCAAGCTTGACGTGCCCTCCGTGCTGCTGACGCCGATCGCCGTGAACGCCGACAATATCGACGAGACGATCATCGCGGACGGATTTCACGCCCGGGAGGAAGTTTACAAACACATCGAACGGTAAACGGTCGGATTCGGCTCAAGAAATTACAGAACATCATAAAAGAGTCCTGTCATTACAGCCCTTACAGTCGGATGCGGGATGATACATTGGTTGTGCCACCACATTTACCGAAAGGGGTTCAATCAATGCGCAAGGGATTCAAGATCACCGCCATCCTGCTCGTCGCCGCGCTGTTCGGCGCGCTCCTGGCCGCCTGCGGCAAAAACGGCGGCGGCAAGGTCGACGTGGGCGTCGTCCTCCCGACGAAGGACGAGCAGCGCTGGGTGCAGGACGAGCAGCGCTTCAGGGAAGCCCTGGACGACACGAAGTACAATGTCGAAATTCTGTTCAGCCAGGGTTCCTCCGCGAAAGAGAAGGAAAACGTCGAAACCCTCATCAACAAAGGCATCAAAGTCCTCATCATCTGTCCTCCGGACGGCGACGCTGCAGCCGCTGCGGTCAAAGCCGCGAAGAAGGAAGGCATTACGGTCATCGCGTACGACCGTCTGATCACGAACACCGACGCCGTTGATTATTACGTCACGTTCGACAGCGTGGCGGTCGGCGCGGCGCAAGCCCAATACCTGGTTGACCACATGAAGGGAGGCGGCCAGCCGCTGTATCTGTACGCCGGCGCGGCTTCCGACAACAACGCGTTCCTGTTCTTCGAAGGCGCATGGAAAGTGCTGCAGCCGAAGATTGCGGACGGCTCGCTGAAGATCGCCAACTCCAGCGAAGCGGAAGCGCTGAAAGACAAGGCGGAGCTCACCCGTGAAGAGATGAGCCGGATCATCGGCCAAATCACGACGAACTGGGATCCGAACGAAGCGAAGAACAAGGCGCAAACGCACCTCACGGCCGCTTCGGACGATCTGAAGGGCGACGTGCTCATCCTCGGACCGAACGACCATACGGCGCGCGCCATCGCGGACGTGTTCGCGGCCGATTCGGCGGTCACGAGCTACGTCGTGACGGGTCAGGACGCGGACAAAGCTTCCGTCGAATACATCCTGGACGGCAAGCAGTCGATGACGGTGTTCAAGGATGTCCGTACGCTGGTCAAAGACGCGATGAACCTCGCCGTCGACATTCTCGAGGGCAAGACGCCGACCACGACCGGCTCCTACCACAACGGCAAAATTGACGTCAAGGCGAAGCAGACGGATGTCATCGTCGTCGACCAGTCGAACATCAAGAAAGAGCTGTTCGATTCCGGCTACTACGACGAGAGCGAATTCAACTGACCGCAATCGGCAGTTCATACGAGGGCGGAATAGTGATAGATGCGTCTATCACTATTCCGCTGTTATCACCGTCATCCGGAAGAAGGAGAACAGGCCATGGACGATTACATTCTGGAGATGCGGAACATCTCCAAAACGTTCCCGGGCGTGAAGGCGCTCACGGACGTCAGCTTCAAGGTGAGGCGGGGAGAGATTCATTGCCTTGTCGGTGAGAACGGGGCGGGCAAGTCGACGCTGATGAAGGTGCTGAGCGGTGTCTACCCTTACGGGACGTACACGGGGGACATCATTTTTGACGGCAAGGAGCAGCGGTTCACGTCGATCAGCGACAGCGTGAAGGCCGGCATCGTCATCATCTACCAGGAGCTGGCGCTGTTCCCGGACCTGTCCGTCTACGAGAACATTTATGCCGGCAACGAGGTGCAGCGCAGCGGGCTGGTCGACTGGAACGAGACGATCGTCAGGGCGGGCCGGATGCTGAAGAAAGTGAAGCTGGACGTCAATCCGGAAACGTTGGTCAAAGATCTCGGGGTCGGCAAGCAGCAGCTCGTGGAAATTGCCAAGGCGCTCAGCAAGGACGTCAAGCTGCTTATCCTCGACGAGCCGACCGCCGCGCTCAACGAGAACGACAGCGAGAACCTGCTTCAATTGCTGCGTGAACTGAAGCAGCAAGGCATCACCTGCATCATGATCTCCCACAAGCTGAAAGAAGTGATGGCGATCGCGGACAAGGCGACCGTGCTCCGCGACGGACGAACGATCTGCACACTGGATGCGGCCAAGGGCGAGATTACGGAGAACGTCATCATCAAGCATATGGTCGGCCGCGAGATTGAAGACATCTATCCGAAACGGACGAACAAAAATTTCGGCGAGAAAGTGTTCGAGCTTCGCAACTGGACGGCGTACGACCCGCAGGCGGGACGGAACGTCGCAACGGATGTGAACCTGCATGTCCGGAAAGGCGAAATCGTCGGCATCGCGGGATTGATGGGTTCGGGGCGGACGGAGCTGGCGCTGAGCATTTTCGGCAACCCCAAAGGTTATCGGCTGCAGGGGGAAATGCTCGTCGAAGGCAAGCCGAAGACGTTCCGCCATCCGAGTGAAGCCATCCGCGAAGGGATCGCCTACGTCACCGAGGATCGGAAGGGCAACGGGCTGTTCCTGATCCAGGACATCAAGTGGAACATTACCGCAGCGAATCTCCGGAAGGTGGCGGGGGGCGGATGGATCAACGAGAACGAAGAAATCCGGGTCTCCGATTACTATAAAAAAGCGCTCAACATCAAGGCTCCGTCGGTGGAGCAGCTCGTCGGGAACTTGAGCGGCGGCAACCAGCAGAAGGTGTCCCTCGGCAAATGGATGTTCGTCGGCCCCAAACTGCTCATTCTCGACGAACCGACGCGCGGCATCGACGTGGGCGCGAAATATGAAATTTATACGATCATGAACGAACTGATCAGCCAGGGGATGAGCATCATCATGATCTCGTCCGAACTCGGCGAAGTGCTCGGGATGAGCGATCGCGTGTATGTCATGGCGGAGGGCAGAATCACCGGCGAGCTCGCGATTGAAGAGGCCGATCAGGAGAAAATCATGCAATTCGCAACATTATAGGAGGAGCCTGTATGAACCTTCAAGTGAACGACAGCCGGACCGTCGCGCGGGGCGGCGGGTTTTTCCAGGAGATGCTGTCGCTGCTCAAAGTGAACGTCCGGGAATACGGCATGTACATCGCCCTCTTCGTGATCATGCTCATCTTCTCGATCTTGACGGACGGACTGTTCATGTCGTCCCGGAACATCAGCAACCTGCTGGACGCCACGGGATATATCGCGGTGCTCGCCGTCGGCATGACGCTCGTCATCGTCATCCGGCACATCGACCTGTCGGTCGGCTACGCGGCCGGCTTCATGGGGGCGATCGCGGCGATTCTGCTGTCCCAGTTCGGGCTTCCGGTATATCTGACGATTCCGATCATTCTGCTGATCGGCATCATCGCCGGTCTGATCAACGGCTTTCTCATCGCATCGGTCGGCATTCCGGCTTTCGTGGCGACGCTGGCGGGGATGCTCATTTTCCGCGGGGCGCTGCTGCGCGTGACGGAGAAGACCGGCACGATCAACGTGCGGGACGACTGGTTCAACGCGATCGGCAACGGCTATGTCCCGGCGATCACCCAGGTGGGCGGCCTCAGCCTGTCGGCGCTCGTGATCGGCGCCGTCGCGATCATCCTGTACATTCTGTCCGAGATTCGCAACCGGCGCAACAAGATCAAGTACAACTTCGAAGTCGTGTCCGGGAGCATTTTCGTCCTGAAGCTTGTGTTCGTGTCGGCGATCATCGCCTACATCACGTGGATTCTCGCCGGGTACAACGGCATTTCCTGGACGGTCGTCATCATGCTGCTGGTCGTCATCGCCTATCACTTCCTGACGACCAAGACGGTGCTCGGACGGCATATCTACGCCGTGGGCAGCAATCCGGAAGCCGCGCACCTGAGCGGGATCAACGTGAAGAAGATCACCTATGTCGTGTTCGGTTCGATGGGGATGCTCTCCGCCCTGTCGGGCATTCTGTTCACGTCCCGTCTCCAGTCGGCTTCGCCGACGGCCGGCACGCTGTTCGAGCTCGACGCCATCGCGGCGGCTTATGTCGGCGGCGTATCGGCGGCCGGCGGCGTCGGCAAGGTGACCGGGTCCATCATCGGCGCGATCGTCATGGCCTCGCTGTCGAGCGGCATGAACCTGCTGGGTGTCGGCATCTCCTACCAGTACATGATCCGCGGCGGCGTGCTCGCGCTGGCGGTCATCTTCGACGTCATGACGCGCAAGAAGCGGGGCTGATTGGGACTTCAGGCATCGGCGTTGCCGGGCCGGCCGGAATATCCGGCCGGCCTTTTCGGCTTTTGCCGCGGGTATGCCGGAACGGACCGGTGGCGTATAACGTCAAGTCGTTGTGAACGCGAACCTATGTCAGGAAACGGCGCGTTTTGTGTGCAGCGGGCGGTTTGTGCGGTGAGGGTGGACGAGCTATATGGGGCGATAAGCCGGTTCGGCAGGGCCGGATTTCTGCTTCTGTAAGATTCGTAGCGGTGTATGTTATACTAGTGATAAAAGAGCGGAAAAGCTTATGAAAAGGGGTGACATCGAATGGAAAAGGTCAATTCACCGGAAGAGTTGATGGAGAACATATCGAATATGAGCCGCGAAAACTCTGTGTTTCAATTTCATATTCCAGGAAAAGGAAAATTCACTCTCGTCTTGCAAGAGGAAGAGCAGCGGTCCATTCAAGCTGACGTCGAGGCGAATCCGGAATTGAAGGCCATGATTGAACAAAGCAGGAGAGAATTCAAGCTTGGTAAAGCTATGAGCACATCGGAATTACTGAAATCCTTATCTCCAGAGGATTTTCGATCATGAACCGAGTAATTTTATGGCCTCCGGCAGTCAGATCTAAGCTCTCCCAGTTTCGCAGTGAGCGATTTTCCCCCGAGGAAACTTTTGATTTCATTTCTCAATTGATTCTTGAAACAGAAGCTGTACTCACCAATCCCATTATAGGCAAAGCTTATACAGAGGAAAACGGCACTTATGTTGGATTGTCGCGTATTGTTGTGAAGAGGTTTAGGATTTATTTCGAACAGCGGGAGAATGAAGTTTGGATTGTTGCGGTTTTGTTTCCCGGTGAGAAATGAAAATGATAGTTCAGATTGTACAATTGGGAGGAGAACAGTTGACTATGCCCGTGCCAAATAAGCCGGACCGGCATTTGTCCGAGGACGATTGCGGCATTGACGATATCCTTGAATCGGCTGGAGTTTTAACTCCGGAACAAGCTGCGCATTTGATCGATGAAATCAAAAGGATGCGCGAAGAAGAATGGGAATGAATCCAAGTTGCCTACCCATTGTAGTTCCAATCAGGACACAGTGGGTTTATTTATATACTCGGAATACTTAAAAGGAGAACAGACGATCATGGTTTATCGATGCAGAATCGAACTGAATGAGATTGCCCCGAAGATTTGGCGGGAGTTTCAATTTCATCCGGACGTGACGTTTCATCAGCTTCACAAAATCATCCAATCGGTCATGGGATGGGAAAATTACCATTTATACGAGTTTCATGTGAAAGAAAAGGTGATCGGTCTGCCCGATCCGACATTCGAGCATATAGAAGACCGCGAGGTGCTGAATGCACGGAGGGAAATCGTTCAGAAGCATGTTCACGAAGAAAACACCGTATTTACATACGTGTATGATTTTGGAGATGATTGGCAGCACACGGTTACGTTGATCAAAATCGACGCATCGACATCCGACCCGGCACCCTTGTGTCTAGATGGTGCCCGCGGCTGTCCGCAGGAAGATGTGGGAGGCGTGTGGGGGCATCAGCATATGCTGGAAGTACTGCTTACTCCCAATCATCCGGAGCGGGATCATTTTATCGGTTGGGTTCGAGAAGGATATGATCCCGAACATTTCTCCTGCGAAGAAGTGAATCAGGAGCTTGAGCGGCATAAGGACAAGCTGATCCCCAAGTCACTGGTTAAGCGGCCGGTAGGGAAAAAGCCTGTGAAGCTGACGAAGTCTGCTCTGAATAAGCATCTGAAGCAGCTAAATAGCGACCAGCTTATCGATTTGGTGAAGGCTTGTTATGGCGCCAGCAAAGATATGGAGAAGTTTCTTGCTGTAAGAATACTGGGCGATGAAGCAGTAGAGTCTCTCTTTCAAGAGTATTGCAAGAAGGTTGAGAAAGAGTTTTTCCCTGAGCGGGGATTTGGCAAGCTGAGACTTCAGGATGCGAAACATGCGATTTCGGAATTCGAGAGATTGACTGGAAATGCCAGGTACGCCCTGGAATTGAAGCTGGTCTACGTTGAAAATGGAGTTGATTTCACCCTAAGCTACGGGGATATTGATGAACGCTTCTACAACAGCATGGTGTCCATGTATGCCGATATCATTGATCAAGTAAATGAAGATGAAACGGCCGAGTTGTTCGACGAATTCGAGGAGCGCCTCGAAGCCGTGGTTTCGAAAACAGAAGGGATCGGCTGGGGTTTTCATGACAATTTGGCTAATCTGCACGCTCAAATAAGATGGATTTAGGTGGGGAACTTAATGCGCGGCAGGAAGAAAAATAAGCGGACCGGTCAGAAAGCGGAATTCATGGGGCTGTTGGAACAAGACGAGAATTTCTATTTTATCGCCGGATATACGGATGGCGGCTTCCCGTATGGAATCACGTGGGAGGAATATGAGGCGGAACAACGCGGCGAGTTGATCAAAGCGATAGTAGCTGAGGGAGAACCTATGAAAGAATTGAAATTGACCAAGCAGCAGTTTCAGGAGATTGTGGATGCATACGACATGTACGTAGAAGGAATAGAGTCCTTCCTGAATATCGAAACTGGAGATGTTGTCACGTTGCGAACGTTTGACCGGGATGAAGAGGACGAAGAATTAAGCGAGGTCATTGAAGAAGGCTTTAATGAAATTTATTTTCGGTTACCGAAACGGGAGTCGGATGAAGGATATACCGACATGGTTGATTTTGCGGAAACGGTTGAAGATAAAAAGCTGCAATCCACTTTGATGCACATATTGAGCGGCGGCAAGAAAATATTCCGAAGATTCAAGGATGCGTTATCTTCCGACAGCGAGCAGTTAGAGCGGTATTACCAGTTTGTTGAAGAGCAGAATCGCAAACGTGTTTCGGATTGGTTGGAATCCATTGAAGTGAAGTTGATTCTCGAGTAATAAAGAAATGTTTGGGCAGGGGATACCGGTGAAACGTTCTTCAAGACAGACGATGATTAGGCTGTATGCTCAAGCGGTCATTTCGGAACTTCAACAATTAGGTTATCCCAATGATCAAGCTAACGCAGTCTTTTTTCGACACTATCGAGACATGAAACGCTTATTTGGTCTTGAGCAGAATGTATGCGATTTTGCAAAGATGATTGATGAATTTGAACGTGCCATTCAGAAGAAGCATGACCCGAGTGATCCCAATTCAATTGCTGTTGGCCATCTAAACCACTTGGCTAAAACATACATCCTTAAGCATAAAAGCAACAAATGAGCAGGATTATTTTCCAAATGGCAACCGATATACGACCTGTGTCGCTGTCACCATTTCTAAAAGATGAATATGTCGACGCTGCGGCAGACCAACATATTCCCTTCTTTACCACGGTGCGATCTTATCAGGTGTTCATCGACTATTGGAATTCCAAGATGGAAAGAAGCGTCCAAAGGGGGCGATCCTCTTGAATTTATCCGATTTTTCTAGATACATAGATCCTGCAGTTGTACACAGAGGGAAGGAATACGCGTCCGAAGGACGGGTAATTTCCTTGAAGTCCATTGCCGATGAAAAGTACATTGCGGTTGTGCGCGGGAACGAAGATTATGAGGTCTACGTAGAGCTGGACGACGAGGGAAACATTATGGAATCAGAATGCGATTGTCCGTACGATTTCGGCCCGGTATGCAAGCATCAAGTCGCCGTATTCCTCGAGCTTAAGAATAGAGAAGCAGTCGGGGCATCTTCACCGGAACCGTCTCTCCGGCAACTGTTGGAAGCAGAGAGCAAGGAGAAATTAATCGAATTGCTGCTCTCGATTGCATCGGATTCATATACCGCGGAAGAGCGCATTAGAATTCACTTGTCGAAAAGGGGCGCGGATCAGGAGTTGGACGCCTGCCGACGGTTGATTCGATCCTACATTGACACATATTCGGATGATCATGGCTTTGTGTCTTGGCGGAACGTAAGCCGCGCGGTGGAAGGTGCGGAGATCGTCGCTGAAAAGGCTCTCTCCGCCTTCGATGAAGAGGAATGGTTGCACGGGCTGGCGATTCTGTTTTGCATCATCGAAGAGATGATTGAATTATTGCAGTCCGCCGACGATTCGGACGGTGGAGTCGGGATCGTGATCGAAAGCTGTCTGGAATCGATCTTCAAGCTGGTTCAGGATCACCATCATATTCCGGCGGAAGAACGCTTGAAGATTTTCCGCCGGTTGTTGGAGGAGACACACCAGCCTTATTACGGTGGGTGGTCGGATTGGCAGCTCGCGCTCCTCGAGGCGGCGGGCGCGCTGATCGAGTCGGAACAGATGCAACATCAATGGGATGATGCGGCGGATTCGCTCCTGGGTCATACGTCCGGAAGCAATTGGTCGCGGGATTACACAGACGAGCGGGTAACTGTGCTCCGATATGGTCAAATTTTGGAACTGTATAAACATCTGCATTTCCCGGAAATTCGGGAGATTGCGATTCGAGCGGCGCTTGAGCAAGGCGATGCCGAGGAAGCGATCCGATTGGCGGAGGCCGGGGAAGCCCAAGATCAGGGGCTGCCGGGGCTCGTCTATCGCTGGAAGAAATATCGGTATGAGGCATACCATCGCACAGGACAAGTCGAACAGCAGCGGAAACTCGGGATGGAGCTGATTGTGAACGGAGAGTATGCGTATTATCGCTCTGTGAAGGATACATTTTCCGATGAGGGAGAATGGACTTTGTATTTGCAAGATATGTTAGATCAATTAGAGCAGAGCCCGAGGGGAGAGCATACGTATACCCAAATCCTGGTGGAAGAGGAGATGTTCGCACGGCTTTTGGAACATGTCCGCAAGGCACCTTACCGAATTGAATCGTTCTATGAGCAATTGCTTCCGCATTACCCGGAGGAGGTGAAGGCGCTTTTCGTGGCCTATATCGAATTCCGGGCGGATCAATCCAGGGACAGGCGAGATTACGCCGATGTTTGCCGGATCATTCGAATGCTTCAACAGGTTGGCGGGCAGAAAGAAGCGTTCACCGTCACACAAAAATTGTTAACCAAATTTCCGCGAAGACCGGCTTTCCGGGAGGAGCTGGGGAAGATTCGTTTTTGAACTTTATGGGAATAAGAAGTAACGCGGTTTGAGCATAGCTTGATTTTTGTGAGTGGGTGGACAAACTGGTATGCGAGGCCTGTAATTTTGATCTGAAACGAGTATGTTATAATAATGGCAAGATTAAGTCGGGTTGGATGGTGACCTATGATGGATCGTATTCAAGATTTGCAAAAACTGATCAAACTTACGGGCGATCGCGCGAAACTGGATGCAAAAGCGAACGGAACTTATATTGTCTATCAAACGGAAAAAGGCCAGATTGTCAAAGAATATGCAAACGGTGTGATCGAGCCAATCGACAATCCTGGGGTTCATCATGAATGAGTACTCCACAGTGATGGTTGTATTCGCCGGCAATAACGGCAGCGGCAAAAGCACCATTCGCAATTTAATAGTGGACAGGCTTGGTATCAGTATCAATATAGATCCCGACGCTTTAGCTCGGAGCATTGATTCTGACCATCCGGATCGCCGCAAAGTATCCGCAGGCAAAGAAGCGATTAAACTCGCGAGAGATTGTATCCATCATAAACGCGATTTTTCTGTAGAAACGACTTTGGCCGGCGGTAATGCGATACGACTGATACGGGAAGCCAAGGCGAACGGCTTTGAAGTGATGATGTTTTATGTGGGTCTAAATGATGTTCGGCTCAATATCGAACGTGTTGCCGCCAGAGTTCGAAACGGCGGACATCATATACCGACTGAAGACATCATTCGGAGACAAACCACATCCATGCAAAATCTGCTAAATCATATCCATCTCATTGATCATTTGATTGTGATTGATAATAGCGAAGTTTCCGGTAAAATCGTTATGCAAGCTGAACATAGTATTTTAAAATATCAGGCCGAATCTCTTCCAAAATGGGTGCATAAGATCAAGGATCAGTTACATTGATTATGGAGAATCATATGAAGTTTGAAATTAGCAAATCTAATAAATGTGAACCCAAAGATGTAACGGGAGCAAAGTTTGCGTACATATTTATACCAACAAGTCTAGGATTGGTTATCAAGATCCAGTGTGATGTTTGTAAAAGGGAATTACTACTAACCGAAGATGATTAAATCTTGAATTTTACATTTCTCCCAATGTGAATAAGGAATTCTACGCGACCGGATTAGATCTGGTCGTTTTTTTGTGCAGAACATATATTCGCTGACAAGAAGTTGTCATAACTTAACTATAGAATAAAAAATATACTAGGTGATTTTATCTTATTACCGGTGGTGTTGAAATGCAAATTGACAAGAATGATGTAAGGGATTGTTTGCTGAACTTAATTGGAGGTTTGGAACAGTGGGGAGAAGACTTCAGCGAGCTGCCGACTCTATTGCGTCAAGGACATATGCAGTTTGTTCGACTCCTGATGTTGGAGGGAAAAAAAGCTCCAATTGATTTGCATTCACTTATTCAATTGTTGCAAAAACCGGCAGAAGAATGGGGAATTGTAGTAGCAGGTATCTATCCGGAGGAAGCGCCGCTCTTGATTCCGGATCTGGGCTTGTCACCAGACGCACGTGAATTTAAAATCATGTACGATTCGCCTGAAGAAGCTCAGACACAAGAAATAGTAGAGATATTGCGCTACTGCCGAGGGACAATGCCGATGCTAGAGGAGAAGTACCGAAAACTTCGAGAGTTCCTTATTACCAATCCGGTTGTATCTGCTTACCGTTTAATGGACTTAAGGATACAGAACTGATGAAAAAGCTTAGTCGCTGTTATGAAGAAATTTCGGACGATGTATAGCCCGCAGACTAATGGATATACAACGCGCCAGTGTTGTGGTGGATTTGCTTCCACTGCCCGCATCTATTCTGGATTTGCTTAAGAAAGAATCGATGGAAAAGACGGTCATTCTTTCAACGAAAATTGAAGGAAACACGCTTGACGAGGCGACGAAGCGAAAAGTCTTGTACCAAACCAGCAATGACAATGAAGAGCAGGAAGTTTATAACTTAATGAAAGCTTTGGAATACCTGGATGAAGCCGAAAAAAGACAGCTCCCGGTCACAGAGGAATTTATTAAAAAGCTGCATGCTATTATCCGAATATCACACGGACGAAGACCGCGTGTTAGCAAGTATCGCGAAGAACAGAATCAAGTAGGCAGCCGCAATGCCTCCGGTTTTTATTTGCCGCCGGAATGGAAAGATGTCCCGATATAGAGGCTCGGAATAAATCGGGCGTTCTGAGTCCGAATGAGGGGTGAATGAGGCAGAAGTGTCGATGAAATGGCGTATAGGAAAGCTGTTTTCAAAAATGCGTATGCCAAAGAACCCTAAAAAGGGCGATTTTTAAAAAATGCCAAGTAAACTGTGCAGCATTAAGCCGCCGTGTAATCTTTCAGCCATTGCTCAACAGACGCGACCTGGTTGTGTTTCTTGGCTTCTTCCAGCCATGCGTCGGCATGCTGGCACATGGCAATTAAGTACACGCGGATGTTCCAGTGGCGGGAACTACGCCCGCGCGAGTCTTCCAGTTTGTAATCGACTTTCTGGCGCTTGATGCAGCGTTCTACACCGGTTCTGAGCGCATAACGCTTTCTCCATTGCTTACTGTCGCGGCGGATGCGCGGAAACAGGCGCGGATTATCCGCTGTGGATGTGTAGAACGTTCTTCCGTACTCGGAAGGCGAGCACGGAGTTGGACATTCCCATTTCCCGACTTTGGCAGGACAGCGCCACTTGATGCGTTGTCGGCCCGGACACCTGCCCCAGCAGACCAGTTGGCGTCCAATCGGGCAGACGGGAACGCCGTC
>JGI12298J13902_1000242_pt1 | contig 15942 bp, 16 predicted proteins | sample Passage260A_FD_13902 | JGI IMG/M metagenome (IMG submission 13902)
AAGCTGAAGCTTGCGGGAACCTTCACCGCCGGCGGCCAGGCGCTGTCCGTCGCCGGAGCAGCCGCGCCCGCCGCCGCCGATTGGGACGGCGACGGCATCCCGGATCTCATCGTCGGGGACGCGGAAGGCAGCCTCCATCTGTTCAGGGGGACCGCCTCCGGTTCGCTCGAGCTTCACCCGGCCGAACCGATCCGGGCGGACGGCGAGCCGGTGAACGTCGGACGGTACGCCGCGCCGTTCGCGACCGACTGGAACAGCGACGGCATCCCCGACCTGCTGGTCGGCACCGAAAGCGGAGAGATCGTGCTGCTGGAAGGCCGGGAAGACGGCACGCTGACGAACAAAGGGCCGCTTACGGGCGAGGAATACAATTTCTTCGGCACGAACACGATCAAGCCGGGGCGCAACGCGGTGCCCGTTGTCGTCGACTGGAACGGGGACGGGAAGAAGGATCTGATCACGGGACATCTGGAATTCGGCAGCCCTTACGCCATCGACAGTCCGCTGTTCCCCTATCCGAAGGATCTGCGGGGGAACCTCCGGTACATCCAGCGCAAGCATCTTCCGCTCATTCCGCACATGTACCTGCATGAATACATGTCGGACGAACGGGAGAAGCAGGAGATCGCCCTGCACAAGGCGGCCTTCCACGCGCTCGGCCTGGAATGGGACGACGACATGGGCGTCAACCATCATACGTGGCGAATCAACAAGGACGCGCTGCAGACGTTCCGCAACCAGCGGGAGGCGGGGATCTGGTGGAACTTCGGGTTCAATCCGCCGAACGTGAGCACGGCGCCGCGGGATGGGGCGGAGTTCCTGTTCGTCATTCCGTTCCTGCTGCCCGACGACAGCGGCGATACGCCGTCCGAGCCGTTCATGCTGTTCTCGCCGGCGCCCCACCCGCTCAACTACGGCATGGCATGGGACAGCCTGGCGCAGTTCGACATTCCGCTCATCAATTTTGAGCATATCGAGCACAGCATGAAGCCGGGAACGGATCTGTACGAGAAGCTGCTCAAGATGATCTCCGCCATGAACCGGGTCCGGGAGACGCACAAATACACCTTCATGACCGAGCAGCAGATCGCCCGGTCGCTGCTGAACACGTTCTATGCCGATGTGAAAGTGCAGGCGGACGGCGGACAGATTTATCTGACGCCTGACGGCTCGCAAGTGCCCGCCAATGTGAAGGAATACGCCGGCACGCTCGGCGTGAAGCTGGAGCTCGGCGAGGCGTACGCGGACCGCGAAGTCGACACGTCCGGCATGTTCTATTACGAGGGCAATGGCGGGCATTACATCGGCATTCCCGGGCCGACGGCGGTCGATCTTGTCGACTCGTCCAAGATAACGGAGCGCCTCCATGTCGTCCGCAGCAACGGCCCGGTCGCGTTCACCGTCCGGGAGGGCGCGCTGGAGCTGCAGCTTGACGCGCAGGGGATGCAGGAGATCGAGATCTACTCCCCCGAGCCGCTCAACGTGACGGGCAAAAATCTGCGCGTGAAGCGCGACGGCAACCATTACACCATCATCCATTACGGCGAGCGGGCTCAAATGAAGCTCAAGATTCGGTGACGCACCCGAATCATTGGTAGGATTCCAGCACATAAAGGGTTCGGAGATCGGGATTCAGGACGGCGATCAGACGGTCGCCGTCCGATTCATTTTTGACAAGGTAATAATCCTGTTCATCGAAAACCGGCGGGTGCTGTACGAACAATTGCGCGATTTTCTCGCGGTCTTCCGGGTACCATTGCTGCAGATCCGTCATGAAGGCATCAATCAATGCGGATACGTAGCCGGTCGCGGACTCGATGCTGACCCAATCGGGCATGGCAAGCATCTCCCGGACCGCTTCCTCGCTGTAACGGGCGATCGAATACTGCGCATGGTCCCTTCCGGGGTATGCGAGAATCCGCTCAAGCTGCTCCGGCTCGGGCGTATCGAATCCCCAGTTCAAACGCCACACTTCAGCCTGTGTCCTCTCCAGCGATTTGCTGACTTCCGTGATCACGACAAGCAGCGCCAAGATCGCTGCAAGGATCGCGCCAATCCAGACGATCAGCCGCGATCGCGATTTGCCGGTTCCGGCGGCCATCCAATCCCTCCTGACGCATATTGAAAATTGTACATAAAATTGAAAAACGGTGAAGTGGGGACATAAAGTCCCCACTTCATCTTAATCCTGTATATAAATTGTAATACTATAAGGCACAATGGCGCCAGCTTCTTGAGCATCAGCAGCATGGTTATTCACCCATGTGACAAAAGCACTGGGAACCCCATTGGAAGTCGTATAGTTCTGGTGTTCAAAATCATATATGTCGTAAAGTCTGAGATAAACCTTCCATGAACCGTTAATCTTTTCAGCCCCGGCAATATAAGACACTTTATTCAGGCTTAAATAGACATCAACCGGTTTATTTAAAGTTAGGCTCCCCATTTTACTGTAGTAATTCCCTGAAGACGGAAGTTCACTTCTGAAACTTTTAATGAAATTTTTTATGACTTCTGAGTTTTTTACCGTATTGGAGTAACCTTCACCTGCATTATAAACCAAATCAGATGGTTCATCTTGTAAAGAGTGGAACAAGAACGCTCCTGACATCGGCAATCCCGCATCTATCAACGCTTCTGACCATCTGCTTAATTGATAACGATATAACCATTTGTCCAAAGACAGGGGAACTACATACAACATATGGGTAATTTGGCTGTCAGTACGGACTTTCTCTTGTTTAAGAATAATTTCGGGACTAGGCACGTTCTTTGCAGAGTCAATTTCAAATTTAAGTTGGTCTACAATCCTTTTATGATCTTCTTCGGTATATGTTTTATCACCTGATGCTATGATGTTTTCAGTCGGTAGCAGAACCAACGATAGAACAATTAAGATTCCGGCAAACCTGATTTTCTTCATAAAATCCCCCCCTAAATTAAAGTGTATTCTCCTAAAATATTACTATTTTGTTTTTTATGTGTCAATTACCTTTGATTTAGAAACCTTTTTCTTATCTGTTTCCGGCGCTTCGAATGCGCAGTTCTTTTCGAATGGAGGCAACGCCTCCATAATTTCATTTCCCACTCCGCCGCTGCCCGGTCGGCATTGCTCAAATTCCCGAGCAACTCCTCCACCATGGATGATGCCCGATTTCTCGCGGTCTTCCGGGTACCATTGCTGCAGATTCGTCATGAAAGAATTGATTAATGTGGTCTTCCGACCGCAGTTATAACTTTTAAAATTAATATTTACAGGTTATAGTTGGTGTTGTATGATAACCCCACAATATAACCGTTAATAATCTATTATAATGGTTATATCAATTTGCATGGGGGAGGAATGCACATGCTTCTGCAACGTTTGCCATGGGCCGGGGTTCGCATCGCGGTCGCCGCCGCCGTCATTCTCGATGCAAAGACGCTAGTTCCCATCCACTACGGCACGATGCACCATCCCCCGATCTATCACGAGACGGCGGATATTGCGGCTCGACTTGAAGCGGCTGCGGCCAATAAAATAAGGGTGGACATGATCGGAACTGCGGAAATTCTGAGGCTGTAAGGAGAAATCCCATGCACAGGACCATGACACTCGGCGGCGCGTTGTGGATCAATCTGGCGAACACCGTCATGATGCGGGACGGCAAGCGGACGGACGGACTCGAAGATCCGCGTTTCGCGGTCGAATGGCTTATGTCGAACGGATTGCTGACGGAAGCCCCCGAAGATAAACATGCGGCCGGCCGGATGCTGGCCGCCGTTCTCCCCGCGCTCATGCGGCTGCGTGATCTTTGCGCCGGCGCGATCTCGGATCTGAAGCGGAACGGACGGTTGTCCGACCGGACTTGCGCGGACATTGCGGAAGTTCTGCGCGGCCTGGAGATTGAGGTGCGAATGGAACGGCGGGACGGCGGGTTCCGGCTGGTTCACGAAGGCCGGAGCCCTGCCGACCGCGCAAGCCATGCGGTGATCCAATCCATCGCCGACACGCTGGCCAGCCATTCGCCGGACCGGATTCGGAAGTGCGAACACCCATCATGCATCCTGCATTTCGTCGATACCTCGAAGAGCGGCAGGCGGCGCTGGTGCAGCATGGAATTGTGCGGCAACCGTCAGAAGGCGGCCGAATATTACGCCCGGCAGAAAAAGAAGTCAGGCGGATGACGTCCTCCATACCTATACGATCGCTTCGGCCCCGGCGGCGGCAACCCGCCCTTTCATCGCTACTGCTTCAAGATCTTCAAATACGCTACCCACGGGCCGACGTCGTCGCGGTACCGCTTGGCCATCACCCGGATGATCTGGGACAGGTGTGTCAGGTCGTGCACCACCCAGGTCGAGAGCAGCTGGCCCAATGTCACGCTGCCGAATTCCGGGTGCAGTCCCTTGAGCCCGAGATGCCGCTCCGGCTCGACCGTCGCCTTCAGTTCGGCTATGCTGCCGGCCCTGAGCTCCCTGAACTCGGCCAGCCGCTCCTCAAGCGTCCGGCCGGGGGGCTTGCGCAGATGGGCGAACCGGTCGAACGGCGGAAACGGCCGCTCCTCACCGTGCCGAAGCAGCCATTCCATCCGGGGGATCCAGTTGCTCTTCTCCGCTTCGATCAAATGGTCGAGCACTTCGGACGCGCTCCACGTCCCTTCGCCTTCGCGGCACGCCAGCCACGATTCGGACAGCCCCGTCAGCAGGCTTTCGAGCGTCCGCGGTGTCCGTTCCAGCAGCTCCAACGCTTCCTCCAGATTAAAGTTCATGCGCGCCCTCCTTTTCGATTATGGACATCCTGTTCCCGCCGGCGAAATGCGCCGTCAGAAATCGATGAACTTCCGCGCCGCCAGCGAGAGATACCTTTTCACCGGCCATGCAAGCCCATATTCGCGCCGGCAGACGGGCTGCTCAATCGGCAGTTGCAGCAGGCCGCGGCGATTTCGGGCGCAAGCCGCCGGCGGACGTCTTCGACCCGCGAGGCGCCGATGTCGACCTTCTTGTGGGATTTGCGGAATAATTGCTCGCTCCTCTCTGCCCTCTATTATAGGCGCCGCATTCAGACGTGCCAACCGCCGCCCCTGGCCATGCCGGCATTGCTATTCGTTTCGAAGATTATCATTATGAAAATCGGATACCGCTCTGGCTTCTTTCCTTCCCAACAGCAGCGACAAGCCTAATATGAATACCAGCACACAGGCTACAAGATAGAACTGTTTGGTTATCGGATCGAGAACCTGCCCTCCGTCGATGCGGGAAAGAAAAAACGTGATGAGCCATCCTGTGACCGCTCCCGTCACGGCGCCGATCGCCCCGAACAATCCGGACTGGATGACCGTCATCTTCCGGCTTTGATTCCGGGTTGCACCGATCATGCGCAGGATGGTCATTTCGCGGCGTTTTGTCAGAAAAATCGCCGACAGATGATTGGCCATAATGCTCAGTCCCAGCATCAACAGCAGCATAAAGGCGGCTCCGATGACCAGCATGCGCTGGGACAGTTGCTTCGATAATTCTTTGCGCGCGGTCTCTTTGTCGCTCCAGGATATTTCATCGTACTTGTCCATTTGCAACATTTGCAGATGCTGCTCGACCTGTTCCCTCCGGTCCGGATCGATATATAGCAAGATTTGCCGCACGTTGGGCTGTTCGACCGCCTTAAGCGCGGCGTTGTTCCAATCCAGGATCAGGATGTCTTCGTTCGCGTACAACCGCTCCAATACACCGGCGATTGTCACTTGCATCCGGAGTGAAGACTCGATTGGGAACCTGGGAATGATGAGGTCCAGTGTATCCCCGGCACGGACTCCCAGCATGTCGGCGTAACGAGCCGTCATGAACCCTGAATTTTCCAAGTCGATATTTTGCGGTACCGGCAATTGAAGCTCCTCTACAAGCGGGCGAAGCTGTACCAATTTATAGTTGACCACTTCCCGCTGCGGGACAGGGTTATGATGTTCATCGGTGTAAAATGGGGAAAGAGCCGACTTCTCCTTCACCCACTTCGGATTGCTTCTGGAGAAGTCATAGTCTTTCAGAAGCAAGACATGGTGAGTGCTGGACGCAATAGCCGTTTTAACACCGGGTATTCGCTGCAAGTCTTCCTGCACTTCAAGCGGAAGCGTGGAACGCATGCTTTTGCTGCTCCACACCAACATGTCCGAGATGTAATTCGCCTCGATTTGCCGCTCCGCACGCTCTTCCACCCATGTGAAGATGGCGATAACCGGGAAGATCAAGGTCATGGACAATCCGATGGACGCAATGGCCAATGTGCTTTGCGCCCGGTGGAAAATCAAGTTCCGGACCGCCATTCGGGATTCGATGCCCATGACGCGCTCAAGAAACGGAGACAATTTCTGTAACAAAGGAGCTATCCAGAACGGCATCGATAAATAGATCGAACCGGAAATCATGAAGCCTGCCGCAATATACGACAGCACGCGCAAGGCGCTTGCCGGATCTGCCCATCTGCCTGCAGCCGCGGACAGCAAACCCGTCATCAACATCCCGGCCATCGCCCATTTCCGGATGCTTCGGGGCTGCACATTGGCGGCAAACGTCTCATGGAGGAATTCAACAGGCAAAATCCTCGAGGCTTGCCAGGCAGGAATCAGGGATATGATGAGAATGAATAACGCAATCAAAATCGCGGTGACCGCAACGTACACATAGGGGACAGGCACGGATGCCGGCGGGAGCTCAAAATAACGCGCCAACCCGTTCATTGTGAGCTTTGTGGCAAGTATCCCCAGCAGCGAACCTGACAGCGTTCCGATGACGGCAAGCATCGCCGCCTCCGCGATGACCATCGTCTTCAATTGCTCCGGACTTCCGCCGATCATGCGAAGAAGAGCCAGCTCTTTCTTTCTCTGCCGCACCGTAATATAAAGGCTGCTCAAGATGACAAAACCGCTGGCGATAAGCACCATCATGCCCATCACGGTTCCCGTGGCCACAAAGCTGTCAATGTTTCTCCCCTCATCGCCCTGACCGATGATTTCAACATCCAACGCGGAGTCGACCTGGTTCGTTATGAACTGCGAAAACCGCTGCTTGTCCATGTCCGACGCCAATTCAATCAACAGAAGATTGACCCTGAGACGGTCTGAGAGCATTTCCTGCAACGATTGCAAATGAAAAATGGCTATGTCTGGCATTGGACCATTGGGCCCATAACGGTCGGAAACAATCTCTTTGATCAGCCAGGTCTGTGAATCGGAAAGCCCCGGAATGGCGACACGCTCGTTCAATTTGACATCCCAGCGTCGGGCCAGCCGCTCGGTCACCACCATTTCATACGGCTGCAAATCCTGCGTGAATTTGTAAAACGCTTTGGCCATGTCGGAATTATCGGTGCCCACGACATAAAAGTCAGGGTTAAATCCGGGCACCCGCGGCGATGCCAAAACCGCCGCATGGCGCCGCACCATCGGGCTGCTCGTGATCTCATCAATTTGTTCCGGTGCAAGTCCTCGTCCGTCTGCCCTGTATCCCACCATCACATCGGTATAGCCATATTGATCGAACCGTTGTTGTTTCAAGGAAGCCTGAAGCATCTCGCCAAGCAGCACGACGCTGGTCAAAAGCACTGTTCCCAGCACAACACCGAGCAGCATATAGAAGTACCTGCTTTTCTGGGCAAGAAGCATCTTCCATGTGAGCCTCAAGATCGCCATGACGCATCAACCTTTTCCTTGGGAAGCGAGCTGAAGGTTTACAATGGTTGACACCCTCTCATGATGGCCGCATTCCTTGTCGTTCACATGATCGAATACCAACCTGCCGTCATTCAGCAAAATCACCCGATCCGCATACGCCGCAACCTGCGGATCGTGCGTCACCAACAAGATCGTCTGCTGAAGCTCATTCCGGAGCCGGACCAGCAGTGACAAAATGTGAGCGGTTGTAACCGAGTCCAGGTTGCCCGTCGGTTCATCCGCCAGCAGTATGCAAGGATCATGTACCAGGGCCCGCGCAATGGCAATGCGCTGCTGCTCTCCGCCAGATAGCGTATGCGGATACTGATGCCGCTTGTCAAACAGCCCGACGCTCTTCAGCAACGCTCTCGCTTTGTCATAAGCTTCCTTCTTTCTTACACCCGAAAGCAGCAAAGGCATGGCGACATTGTCTTCGGCATTGATGGAAGCAATCAAATTGAAGAATTGGAAGACAAACCCCACTTTCTCCCGTCGATATTGGGTGGCATAAGGTTCAACGGACATCTCTTGAAGCGATTGCCCATCGACCCGTATTTCTCCTTCCGTCGGTTCAATCAGCGCCCCGATCAGCTGAAGCAGCGTCGTTTTTCCGGAGCCGCTTTTCCCCATCACCACCACAAATTCTCCACGCGATACGGTCAAGTTGAGATTTCGGATGGCGTAGGTCGTCTTGGTATGCGTCGAATAGCTTTTGCTGAGGTTTTCGATTTCCAGAATCACCGTCAGCGTACTCCTTCCAGCTCAAGTTCAGCGTCCTGGTACCATTGCGATTGGGCATTGTACATTTGGGCATACTCCCCGTTTAATAACAGCAACTCCTGATGATTGCCGATTTCGACAATTTGGCCTTGTTTCATCACCACAATCCGATCGCATAATCGAGCCGGGCCTAGTCGGTGTGTAATGATAATACTGGTTTTCCCACTTGCCATCTGGTGCATCTGCATGATGATGTCCAACTCCGTCTGCGGGTCAAGCGCAGCGGTAGGTTCATCCAATATAACGATTTCTGCGTTTTTCATTAAGGCTCTGGCTATAGCAACCCGCTGCCATTGTCCGCCCGAAAGTTCACGTCCTGAATCGAATTGACTGCTTAGCTTTGTATCCAGTCCCCTCGGCAATTGATCTGCCAATGAATGCAGACCCGCCTTTTCAAGAACGCCAATAATTTTTTCATCATTTTCGATGTCTTCAAGATGTCCGAATCCGACATTTTCTCGCAATGTCAGACGGTAACGCACAAAATCTTGAAACACGCAGGTGACTTTGGACAGGAATGAATCACGATCGATTTCCCGAATATCCACTCCGTCAATCAATATTCGCCCCTGAGTCGGAGAATAAAGCCCCAATAACAATAAGGCCAGCGTAGTCTTGCCGGCGCCGTTCTCCCCTACAATCGCAATTTTCTCACCTTGCTTGATCTGAAGTGAAATATTCCGGATACTCTCTTTGTGGTTGCCGTATCTGAAACTGACATTTTGAACTTCCAGTACTTGAAAGCGAGGCGTTGGAAAAGGAAGGACACCTTGGTGCACTTCAATTTTCTTGTTTAAAAATGAAAAGTAATGATTTAGATTAAATAGACACTCCCATAGTTGCATCAATGAAGCGCCAAGGCTACCCATGAACCCTTGTATGAGCAGCACCGAGGAAATCAATGCTACAAAACTGCCAATTGTAATCGACCCGTCTTTGATATGCCTGATTAATAACAATCCAACGACAATGGCGGCAGATGTCGTGAACATGGAACCGATAGAGGCGCCCAGCGCTTCTTGTTTTTGATTCTTCAGTTGAAACGACCGAAAATGGGATTGAATGTGCTTCCATCTCTCGATCAAATGTTCCGCCAATTGAAATATCCTGATTTCACGCGCAAATTCTTTCATCTGTAATAATCTGTATAAGTAATCCATCTCACGTCCTTGTTCGGTACTGTGAATCGTGAAATGGAAGCGTCTCTTCTTCGCAACAATCAAAAACAAGATGCCAGGAATTGTAGATGCCACTAATCCCAAGGGGAGAACCCAGCTGACGTAAGCCAATACTCCAAAAACACTCGTAATTGTCAGAAAATTTTTCGCCGCTTGAATCAAATGTTTCAGCACATCGAAACATCCCATGTTCAGCGCATTTTGGGCCAACGTCATTTGATTGAAAAATTCATGGTCTTCAAAGTGTTGAAGGGGGACGGAATTTACTTTTTTCAAAAAGTCATGCTTCATCCGCAGATTGGCATCTTGTTGAACGACTGTATAAATGTAGCTGTGATATTCCGTTATAACGACTAACATGAAATTTGATCCATAATAAATTAATAATGACAGGATAACAATGGATAATGACCCCTGCCCCATGGATAAAGTTGCAACCATATCGATCAACGTTTTATGCAGCCATATTTGAACGGTAGGGATCACTGCCAAAATTAACATAATGATGAGCCAGACAGTCACCAGCCAAGGATGCGCTTTCCACCCGAGCAAAAACGCCTTTGCGACGTTTCGCAATGTCCCCCGTGATAGCCGGCGGGTTTCCCCCTGATTCATGCCGATTCACCTGTAAAATCAGGAAAATCCTGATTCCGAACAAATAGCCAGGACCGCAAGTTCTGCACGGTAACAATACCGCGGCGCAAGATGACCGAGTTGTCATCCAATATAAATCCAACGGGGAATCTGTTCACTTTCAAACGTTTGATTGCAAATTTGTCAATGTTGTATATCGGAATCTGGGAGGGCAGATGTAATTTCTCATCTATATTACCAAAATATAAAATTCGAATCGGCGTCATTTGGTCGTTGTACTGTTTTGCGAGTTCCTTCAATACGGCCTCGCAAAATTGGCATCCCTTAGTAGCAACCAATATAAATGAAATCTTGTTCTCCCCGGCAATGTTTCGCAAGTATTGTGTTTCGTTCGCCGTTGAAATCGGCACATTTGGAATGCGCATTCCAGGCGGCAATCCACTTCCTTTCTTTTGATTGCGAAATTGTACGGCTAACACACCCAAAAGCGATGTTTGAATACAGACGATCACCCATAAGGCAAGTTGGCTTTGCACCAATGGACTCACCCTCCAAATTGATCAATTAGACGTGCAATCATTCCGGTACTGGCCAAACATAAAACTCCCATGACAATGATAGCGATCGAACCAACATCTTGAACGGTGGATAGCATATTCATATAATTTGCGGGTTGTATGAAAACAGGAACCCAATAGACGATCAGGATGAGTGAGTGCAACAACGATCCGAAGCCCATCTCCCCCGACATAAACCGTCCGAAGCAATGACATGCAATGTGTTTCTTCTCAAGCATCATTTTGGCATTCGCAAACGCAAAAGAAATAAACAAAAGCAACAAGGCGGCCAGCAGAAGATACGATTCTGAGGTAACGAACAAGATTACCGCAAGTGCGACTTCCACAAAAGGCAGCAAGACACCAAAACCGCGGGCAATAGAGGCTGGCAATATTCCGACAGCTACCGCACTTCTGCTCGAACCCTGCAAGTCGAACATCTTGGCTAAGCCCGATAGCAGCAGTGTTACGGCAATGGCATAAGCCATTAAAAGAGAGGTAATTTCCAACATTCGCCCCTCCTTTAATATCCAATTCCAAACAAGTTCATACAGCCCAACACAGCAGCCGCACAAAATATCATGCTATTCCGAACAATGTCACGATTGGTAATCTCTCTGGGCGTATTCAAATCGAAACATCCGCAACCGTACTTCATTACATCCCCTTTCCTGGGTATTAGCACAGACAGAAATAATACCTGCAAACATGCAACCATTATGAATCCCCAAACCTGCATCCAGGGGGTCAGCAGCCAAATCACAACAATGAATTCAACTGCGGCTAGCAACGGAGAAAAAAACGCCGCCTTTTCCTTGCTTATCAATTTATAATCCTCTGAAATGATGCGGTAAAATCCATATGCGTTCTGCAACTTTTGTGTGCTGCTTTTATAGAAGACAATGGCCATCACAATCGCTGCCACCCACTGGAGTACAATCAGCCAGTTCTTCATGCCCGTTAATCCTTTCTCAGCTCAATAAACTCTTCGATCCGTTTTTTATAGTCAGAGTCATATCGATTCAACACAAACATATCGGGATTCAATATCCCATTCTTGACGCGTGCGAGAGAAGGGTAGTAATAGTTTTTTATCCCTTGAAACATCGCGATATCACGGGCTGTAAAAGTTGAAATGTCGTAAATCAGAACCTTGTCCCTTTCAATATGCTGACATATATAATCGATAATCTGTCGTGTATTGGGGTAACGTGTGATATCAAGACATAAAGCAAATCCATTAAATTTATCTTCCAATTTTTCTCTGACTTCTGCCGGGGGCATCATGTTCGCCAATACACGCTCTTGCATAAAGATCTGTTTTCTGGCTCGTAAGGTTAATACCAACAAGATGACCAGGCTGATAAATAATGAAAGGATAATCATCCAGACGACTCGCCCCCATTGATGATAAGGAGGTGTGCATACCCACAGGCGATTACTATTTAATTAATTAAGAAGGATAAGTTTTGCACTCGTTGTCGGTCTTGCAGTAATCAGGCGGCTGCGAAGTATCACAAACTTTAGTTTGACTGCAGTGACAATCATCAAAGACAGCACAAGGTACAGTCACCGAGCATTCTAGGTGCCAATACTCATAATAACCGGTTTTATCCAGCCATACATTCTCAACTCCCCAACCGCATTCTCCTTTAATCAACACGCTCGAGTCGCCATATACCGTCAAACTCGGAGTTGAATAATTCATAAAGCATCCTCCCTCGATTGATATTTATGGTTATCCCTGTGGGTATGCACTCAAGTTGGTAATGCGGCAGTCAACTTCTGCTCCAGACGGTACAACCAAATCTCGATTGCCAACAAAACCCATAAATCTCCTCTCGTCAAATATCCTTGTCTCCACTGCTCCAATGCTTGTCTCCATTTTTCCAACTCAATAAGTCCGAATTGACTTACTCTTCCTTTGCGTACAGCCGCATACAATTGAGGCCAGCTTTGCCGCAATCCTTGAAAGGTAAGCGAAAGATGTCCCGTTTTATTTTTTCTCCAGATGATTTCGTCAGGCAGTTTGTTCTCCATCGTACGCCTAAGCAGCCATTTCGGCGTTCCGGCATTCCATCGCAGTTCTCCGGGAATTGAATACAGGAACTCTATCAAACGTCGATCAAGAAACGGATGGCTGATATCAACGCCAAATTCAGCCGCAATTACCCGATCAGAAAAAATGCGGCTTTTTGTTCCTGAAATTTGGCGATAAAAATCTTTTTGATTAAACGTTTTGATTCTTCTCAACTCGTGGATATATTCCAATTTGCGATTGGTTATCCAGTCTTTGAAGATCCCGCCTCCGAGGTGGGGGGCAATTGCACTGTGCCAGAGCACTTTTGGCAATGATAATCTGCATTTCAGTGCGAACGGATAAATATGGAGGAACAAATCTTTTATTTTGAATTGCCCTGCCAAGTCCGCCAGGACAGCTTCTGATCCTCCCATAACATGGTCACCGGCATAACCAGTCAGAATCGTCTTGGCCCCTTCTTTTGCGCATCGTGCTATCAATGCTCTGGTAAATGCATAAGAAGCCGCGTTGACAGCAGGTTCGAACAGAAACGGCGTGTCATGGGGAAAGTTGCGAAATATTCCATAGTCATCGCAAATCTCATAGTACGGATCTGCATTGTATTGTTCGAGCACGGGAATAATAAATTCCCGCTCATCACACGACTTGTGAAGATCAAACACGCCGCTTATCGCAATTGTGTGGTAATCGGGATTCAATTTGGATAGATATTGTGCAATTGCGAAAACAGTTGTTGAATCCAATCCGCCGCTCATCATGACCGCATTAGGATGTGCCTCACTAAGTCTGCATCGGACACTCTCTGTCAATAAATGGAACAAGTGCTCGGTGTATTCACTCAAATCTTGATAGCAAATCGAATGATTAACATTTGAGATACTCCAGTAACACCGCGAAGAGACCCCTTTCGAATCAATCAGTACTCTCGTTCCGCTCCGAACACGGAATAAGTCCTTGAATGGTGTGTGTTCACTGTCAGGATTGCCATCTGACTTGTAGAAATCGATGAAGTACTCATCGTTAAGGCGTTTCATGTTGATGCAGGATTCCATCAAAAAGATATCGCTGGCAATGTAAAGCGTTGTCCCTTGAAGCGTCCAAAATAACGTCTTGATTCCAAGCTGATCGCGAACAAGCAGGATTTGTTGAAATGCTGTATCCCACATGAAAAACGAAAATTCACCAACTATTAACGTGAAAACATCCGGCCCTTTCTCTTGAACCAAGCGTAAAATAAGTTGTTCATCTGACATGTCTTTCTCAGACAATGGCAGCAAAGCCAAAAGTTCTTCACGATTATCTATTCGTACATCACCGACTAAATAACAGTTGTTGCAGAAAGTGACCGGATTATGGTCCAAGGAGGAGTCGATCACAAAGAAAGCAAATGATTTTTGAATGACATGATGTTTATAAACAGGGTAATTAAGGGTGTTAGCGGGTTTATGATTAATTTGCTCGATTTCTTCCTGCGAAAGCTCAGAATGATCAAGTTTTATGACTCCTGAGAACCATCGCATTATTCGCTATTTCAATCCTTTCGAGCTTAGAATAACAAGGAATTGATTTGTGTATGTCTCATCTTCATTTACATTTTTATCGTTGAGGACAAGCCATGCGTGTGATGAAAATGGAAATTTCTTTACCCCTATCACCAAGTCCACAGGTATGGAACACTTTTTCCTGATAAATCGAAATCCCAGAAACGACCGATGCAAACATTCTGCATTAAAAGGGACGAGTGCACAGGCCCGATCGATTGTCCGCAACAAACGAATCATGCGGTCAACATGATTTTGCTCGATAGTTACTGATTTATATGTTTTGTACCTATTTACGTACTTGGGGAACACATGCTGAAATCCATGTATTCGAAGTTCAATTTGAAATTGAATTAGGGCAAACAGGACTTGTACAAACTGAATAAAGTCTCTCATGATTCATGTACCAATCCATTCTGCATGAGATCTCTTAATAGTACCTCAAGATCACGCTGCACAATGTCCAAATCGACGTTATACGTCTTTTGGATATAATGACAAATATCATGAGTCTCCATCGTGAACAATCGTTTCCATATTTCGCTGCCAATGTGGTTTAGTCCGTAAAATTTTCCCGTTCTTAAGTTGAGCAAAATGATTTCCCCATTTTCTTCAGCTTCATATATCTGATCATCTTTTCTGAACATCCCACACCCTCTCCAGACATAGACTTATTTGAATATGGCGCACGTTAAAGCCTAAATCTTTTTTCGAATCAGCTAGTCTTTATAATTGAGTAATTCTAAATATTTGTTGTAATGGCAACATATAATAAATTGGAGTGCTCAGTATTAAATTGGAGTACGCTGCATTAAGGGGATGTCCTATCGAGGAGCAAACAAAACTCAAAGCCTATCGATTTACATAAGTAGAATTTTCTGGTTATCATATTATCAAATTATTATAGCTTTGTAAACATGGATCATCTGTTGAAAAACATTCAATCCAATAAATCAGCTCTTGTCGGCGATGACTCAAACATCCGAGATAGATGAGAAAAAGATGGAGAAAGTCTTTGCGGTTGGACTGTAGTGCCAGCCTCACAGCAACGCTGAAATAGCAGTAGAACAGCGTAGGAGAGAAGTCAGCAACTCTTATCCTGACTGTGGGGTAAGGAAGGGATCCAGTTGCTCTTCTCCGCCTTCGTTATATCAAGATGGTCGAAAGGTGACCATCGAACGTACGGGCGGCCGCCGGGTTGGCGGCCGCGTTCGCTTTCAGCCTGCGCTCCGGCTCTCTTCGGTGAAATGGTGGATCACGAACTCGATGAACTTCCGGGCCGCGAGGGAGAGGTACCTTCTCTCCGTCCAGACGAGCCAGTAGTCGCGCCGGCAGACCGGGCGCTCGATCGGCAGATAGACGAGTTCGGGATCGTCCGGGCTCACGCAGCCGAACAGCGCGACGCCGAGTCCGGCCCGCACGAGACTTAAGATCGCGGCCGGCTCGTCGACACGGCAGACGATTCTCGGCGCAATGCCGGCCTGCCGGAACAAGGCTTCGTTCGTCTCCTGCACGACAAACCCTTCCTTGTAACCGACGAACGGCTCGCCTGCGGCATCGGCGAGGCGG
>JGI12298J13902_1000301_pt1 | contig 14102 bp, 18 predicted proteins | sample Passage260A_FD_13902 | JGI IMG/M metagenome (IMG submission 13902)
CCGGCGGCCGCCGTGCCACGCTGGAGCGGGCCGGCGCACCCCGTCCGCGCCCACCTCAGACGTTCGGATCGAAGCCGCCGTGCGCGATCCCGAGAGCGGCCCCGACGAACGCCGCCACCGTGCCGGCGACGATGAACGTGCGCTGGGCGGTCGTCGATGAAATGTACTGCGCGAAGAGCCCGGCGAAGAACCCGATCGCGCCCAGGGCCGAGGCGATCACGTGAGCGCTGACGATGAACCCGAGGACGAACGCGGTGACGCCGATGACGAACCCCACGCCGGCCAGGGCGTTCTGCAGGGGCCGCCGGCTGACGGCGAGCCGGGACCGCGGTTCCTCCTTCACCGGCCGTGGATCGAGCCGCATCGTCATCCCCCCCTTTGTCCGCTGCCTACCCCCTCTCCTTTCCCGGTCCACGCGATCGTCACAGTGCTGATAGGGTTAACCGAATGCGTCTGACGTGGGCCGTGGCGGGAGCAGTCCGGCCCCAGTCGCAGGGATCCTCCTGTCACGGCAGGGTGTCGTGACCGCGAAAGTCCGAAGGAGGTTTCGGATCTCTCATGCGCCGTTACGAGATGATGGTCATCCTCGACCCGTCCCTCGATGAGCGCACCGTCGAGCCGTCGCTCGACCAGTTCCTCAGCATCGTCCGCAACGACGGCGGCACCGTGGAGAAGGTGGACGTCTGGGGGCGGCGCAAGCTGGCCTACGACATCGCCAAGCGGTCGGAGGGCATCTACGCCGTCATCGACCTGACCTGCAAGCCGGAGACCGTTCGGGAGCTGGACCGTCAGCTCAACCTCAACGAGAACGTGCTCCGCACCAAGGTCATCCGTCCCGACCTCCACTGACCCGCCGCGATTGTCGGGCGAGCGCCGTACTCTGGCGCTGAACGGGGCCCGACGGGATAGGAAAGGCGAAGCGACCGATGGCAGCAGGCGATACCCAGATAACCATCGTCGGCAACCTCGTCGACGACCCGGAGCTGCGCTTCACCCCCACGGGGCAGGCCGTGGCGCGGTTCCGCGTCGCGTCCACTCCGCGGTACCTCGACCGGCAGACCAACGAGTGGAAGGACGGCGAGGCTCTGTTCCTCACCTGCAACGTGTGGCGGCAGACGGCGGAGAACGTCGCCGAGAGCCTGCAGCGCGGCATGCGGGTGATCGTGCAGGGGCGGCTGCGTCAGCGGTCGTATGAGACCAAGGAAGGTGAGAGGCGGACGGTCTACGAGGTCGAGGTCGATGACGTCGGCCCCTCGCTGCGCAACGCCACCGCCAAGGTGAACAAGACCACCCGGCAGAGCGGCGGCTTCGGGAGCGGCCCCGCGGCCGACCCGTGGGCGACCGCGACGCCGGCTCCGCCGCCGGGCTATGGGTACGGCGGCGGCGGTGGCGCGCAGGACGGCGGATTCGGCGGCGACTTCAGCGACGAGCCCCCGTTCTGACCCGGTCCGGTCGTCCCGCCGGGGTGCACCGGGCCGTGCCGGCGTGAGCGCCGGCCGGTGCTCGGGCGGCGGGCGAGTCCGGCGGGCCGGGGACGCGCGTGATCGACGCTTCGGTCATCCTCCGCATCACTCAACCGATCGACCATTCCCGCGGTACGCGGGGCTCTGAAAGGGAGCACCACGATGGCGAAGACGGCAGTGCGCAAACCGAAGAAGAAGGTTTGCCTCTTCTGTCACGAGAAGATCTCGTACGTCGACTACAAGGACACCGCGCTGCTGCGCAAGTTCATCTCCGACCGCGGCAAGATCCGTGCCCGCCGGGTGACGGGGAACTGCACCCAGCACCAGCGTGACGTGGCCACCGCGATCAAGAACGCCCGCGAGATGGCCCTGCTGCCGTACACCAGCACCTCGCGCTAAGGGAGGAGGACTCAGGACATGAAGCTCATTCTCACCTCTGAGGTCTCCGGCCTTGGCGCGCCCGGTGACGTGGTGGAGGTCAAGGACGGTTACGGCCGCAACTACCTGCTGCCCCGTGGGCTGGCGATCCGCTGGAGCAAGGGCGCCCAGTCCCAGATCGACGCGATCAAGCGGGCCCGGGAGCTGCGCTCCATCCGCGACCGGGAGGCCGCCGAGGAGATCGCCCAGCAGCTCGGCTCGCTCAAGGTGCAGCTGAGGACCCGTGCGGGTGAGTCCGGCCGCCTGTTCGGTTCGGTCACCACCGGTGACATCGCCGAGGCCGTGAAGGCCGCCGGCGGTCCCGAGCTCGACCGGCGCCGCATCATGATCGAGAATCCGATCAAGAGCCTCGGCACCCACCGGGTCACCGTCCGGCTGCACCCGGAGGTCTCGACCAGCCTCGACATCGAGGTCGTGGCCGCCTGAGGCCCGTTCCCGACGGCCATCTGAGAGGGCCCTTCCCCGCCACGGGGAGGGGCCCTTTCGGTGTCCGCGGGCCGGTTCGCGACGGTCCGTACCGCGCCGGCCGGAGGGGAGGCGGCGAGCGGGCGGCGGGCCGCGTGGGCGGGGGGAAGGAGCCGGGCGGCGCGGGAAGTGGCGGCGGCTCACCAGCACGCCGATCGGCATCGTTGCGCCCGATGCGCCGAGGGACGCGAGGGCGCGCAGGAGCGGCGGGAGCGGCCCGCCCGGCCGCCTGTCTCGCCCGCCGGCCGAGCGGCTGGGGCCTGGGATAATTCCCCCCACGCTGTACCGATAAATTCGGATACCGCTGCTATCCTCCCACTGTTTCTTTGAAATTCGTACTGCTTCACCTGATGGAGGCTGTGATGCGCCGTCCCCCCTTGCTGCTGGCGTTCGGAGCTCTCGCGCTGGCGGCCTCCGCGTGCGCCCCGGCGGAAAGCCCGGCCGCGAACCCCACAGGCACCGTTTCCGCCACCGCCTCCCTGAACTGCGCCAAAGAGGCGCTCCCCGTGAAGAACCCGGGCAAGCTCACCATCGGCACCGACAAGCCCGCCTACGAGCCGTGGTTCAAGAAGGACGACCCCACCAACGGTGAGGGGTTCGAGAGCGCGGTCGCCTACGCGGTCGCCGAGCGGCTCGGCTTCACCAAGGACGAGGTCACCTGGACCGTGGTGCCGTTCGACTCGTCCTTCGCCCCGGGACCCAAGCAGTTCGACTTCGACATCAACCAGATCTCGATCACCGAGGAGCGGAAGAAGGCGGTCGACTTCAGCCAGGGCTACTACACGGTCAAGCAGGCCGTGGTGGCGCTGGAGGGGTCGAAGTTCGCCGCGGCGACCAGCCTCGCCGACCTCAAGGACGCCAAGTTCGGCGTGCAGGCCGGCACCACGGCGCTCCAGGCCGTCCAGCAGGTGATCCAGCCGAACACCGAGCCGAGCGTGTTCAACCAGCAGATCGACGCGATCAACGCGCTGAAGAACAAGCAGATCGACGTGATCGTCGTCGACCTGCCCACCGCGTTCTACGTCACCGCCGCCCAGGTGGAGGGGTCGAAGATCGTCGGCCAGTTCGCGTCGAGCTCGGACGCGCCCGAGGAGTTCGGCCTGCTGTTCGAGAAGGGCAGCCCGCTCGTCCCCTGCGTCGACCAGGCGCTCAGCGAGCTCAAGGCCTCGGGTGAGCTCGCCGCCATCGAGCAGCGCTGGCTGACCGGGGCCGCCGGCGCGCCGGAGCTGAAGTGACCGAGGGGGCGGCCGACGCCGGCTCGTGGGTGAAGAGCGAGCGGCAGCTCCGCAGGGAGGCCGAACGGCGCCGCCAGGCCCGCCGGTCGGCCTCCGTCGCGACCGCTTCCACGCTCCTGGCCGGGATCATCGTGGTGTGGGCCGTCACGGCGTCGCCCGGCTGGCCCCGCGTCCAGGAGACGTTCTTCAGCCCCGCCGCCTTCGCCGCGGCCTTCCCGGACGTGCTCCGGGGCTTCCTGCTCAACATCAAGATCTTCCTCATCGCCGAGCCGCTCATCCTCGTGCTCGGGCTCGCCGTGGCGCTGGTGCGGTCGCTGCGCTCGCCGGTGTTCTTCCCGTTGCGCGCCGTGGCCGTGCTGTACACCGACATCTTCCGCGGCATCCCGACGATCCTGCTCGTCTACCTGGTGGGCTTCGGCATCCCCGCGCTGCAGCTCCAGGGCGCACCGACCGACCCGGTCACCCTCGGGATCATCGCGCTCGTGCTCTCCTACGGCGCGTACGTCGCGGAGGTGTTCCGCTCGGGCATCGAGTCGATCCACCCGAGCCAGCGGGCGGCCGCGCGCTCGCTCGGGCTCACCCACGGGCAGACCATGCGCCACGTGGTGCTGCCGCAGGCGATCCGCCGGGTGATCCCCCCGCTCCTCAACGACTTCGCCTCCCTGCAGAAGGACAGCGCGCTCGTCGCCGTGCTCGGACCGCTGGAGGCGCTGCGGCAGGCCCAGATCCACACCGCGTCGATGTTCAACTACACGCCCTATCTCGCGTCCGCGCTGCTGTTCATCGTGCTCACCGTGCCCATGGCCCGGTTCACCGACCACCTCGCCGAGCGCGCGGCGCGGCGCCAGATGGGAGGCGGCCGGGTATGAGCGTGCTGCGGATCGAGGGGGTCTGGAAGCGCTACCGGGACCACAGCGTGCTGCGCGGGATCGACCTGGAGGTCGCCCCGCACGAGGTGGTCTGCCTGATCGGCGCGTCGGGCTCGGGCAAGTCGACGCTGCTGCGCTGCATCAACCTGCTCGAGACCGTGGACGACGGCGCGATCTACCTGGACGGGGAGGAGATCACCGATCCGCGGGTCGACGCGGACGCGGTACGCCGCCGGATCGGCATGGTCTTCCAGGCGTACAACCTCTTCCCGCACCTCACCGTGCTCGCCAACATCACGCTGGCCCCGCGGAAGGTGCACGGCGTGCCCCGCCGGGAGGCCGAGGACCAGGCGCGAGAGCTGCTCGCGCGGTTCGGGCTCGCGGACAAGGCGCACGAGTACCCGGACCGGCTCTCCGGCGGGCAGCAGCAGCGGGTGGCCATCATCCGGGCGATCGCCACCAAGCCGCGGCTGCTCCTGCTCGACGAGGTCACCTCCGCGCTCGACCCCGTCCTCGTCACCGAGGTGCTCGGCCTCGTCCGGGAGCTGAAGGAGAGCGGGATGACGATGATCATCGCCACCCATGAGATGGGCTTCGCCCGGGAGATCGCCGACACCGTCTGCTTCCTCGACGGCGGGGTGCTGCTGGAGCGCGGCTCCCCGGACCGGATGTTCACCGCGCCGGAGCACCCCCGCACCCGGGACTTCCTCCGGCGGGTGGGCGACGCCGGGCGCCTGTAGCCCGCGGCGGGGACCCGGCCGCGACCGGAGCCCGACCCGATTCCGCCCATCGCGCCGGCCGGTCAGGCCGCGCGGCATCGTGGCCGGCCGTGCGGGAGCGCTCGCGCCGGCCGCCGGGGCGGGGGAGGAACACCGCGCCGCGCCCCGGCGGCGAGCGGCGCGGCCGGCGGCCGTGCCGTGCCGCCCCGGTCCGCGAAGCCTCCGCCGGTGCGGCACCGGAGGTCACCGGGCACGGGCCGGTGATGGCGCGGTGGCCCGCCTCAGCCGGCGCGGAGCCGGAGGTCACGCGCCGGACCCGCGGTCGGCCGTCGCGGGGGTGCCGGCCCCGGTTACCATCCAGGCCGTGCCGTACGCCCGGGTGCCGAGGGTGAGCGCCCGCGCCGCCATCCACACGCCGAAGGCGATCCACAGGGCGAAGAGGCTCCCGGCGAGCAGGGCGAACGGGAGGAAGGCGAGCGTGGCGGCGAGCTGGGCCCAGGCGAGATAGCGCTGGTCGCCGGCGCCGATCAGCACCCCGTCGAGCACGAAGACCACGCCCGCGATCGGCTGGAAGAGCGCGACCAGCCAGAGCACCGAGGCGAGCTCGGCGGCGACGGCCTGGTCGGCGTCGAAGATCCCGGGGATGACCGGCCGGAGCAGCACGATGGCGATCCCGAAGACCACGCCGCAGCCGATGCCCCAGGTCACCATGCGGGTGGTGGCGGCGCGGGTGGCCGCGGTGTCACCGGCGCCGAGCGTGCGGCCGATGATCGCCTGCCCGGCGATGGCGATCGAGTCGTGGGCGAACGCGAGGAAGGTCCAGATCCGCGCCGCGATGGTGTGCGCCTCGATCTGCGCGTCGCCCATCCGCGTGGCGAGCGAGGCGGTGATGAGCAGCGTGGCCTGCAGGCTGACCGTGCGGATGAACAGGGCGAAGCCGGCGCCGCCCGCGGAGCGCAGCCCCGCGGGGTCGGGGCGGAGCGAGGTTCCGTGCCGCCGGGCGGCGCGGACCACCAGGACGAGGTAGACGGCGGCCGAGAGGACCTGGGCGATGACGGTGCCCGCGGCCGACCCGGCGATGCCCCAGCCGAGCCCGAGGACGAACCACGCGTTGAGCAGGGCGTTGAGCGTGAACGCGCTCACCGAGATGACCAGCGGGGTGCGGGTGTCCTGCAGCCCGCGCAGCACCCCGGTGCCGGCGAGCACCAGCAGCATGGCGGGCACGCCGAACAGGCTGACCCGGAGATAGGTGACGGCCAGCGTGGCGAGCGTGCCCTCGGCTCCGAACACATGTACGATTGATGGCGCCAACGGCCAGCATACGGCGCTGATGGTGACGCCGATCACGGCCGCCAGCCATAGGCCGTCGATGCCCCGGCGCATCGCCTGCGCGAGGTTCCCGCTGCCGAGCTGCCTCGCCACGGCCGCGGTGGTGCCGTACGCGAGGAAGACGCAGAGGCCGACCAGCGCGGCGAGCACCGTGCCGGCCAGCCCGAGCGCGCCGAGCGCCGGATCGGGGAGGTGGCCGACGATGACGGAGTCGGTGAGCAGGAAGAGCGGCTCGGCGACCAGGGCGCCGAAGGCGGGTACGGCCAGCCGGAGGATCTCCCGGTCGCTGACCCGGCTCGAACGGTCGCGCCGGCCGGTCTCGGTCGTGTGTGACATGGCACCCTTCTGTTTCACGTCGCCCTGCCCGGCCGGCATGGGCGCTGAGGAGAACTTTATTTGTTCCACAGCACGTGGACAGAACTTTCCCAGCTCAGCAGGGCTTCTGGGGGTGGAGGCCGGCGTTTTCCACAGGGTCGTCCCCAGGCTTCCCACACGTCGTGGCCGGCGTCTGCACACGTTATCCACAGCACTGTCGACAGATCGAGTTGCCCTGACCGAGGTGTGAGACGAAACTTGCGCTCCGAATTGAGGTCGGTGGTGCTGCTGGGCAAGGGGGTGCCGAGTGAGCGTTCTCGATTTTCCGGCAGGACCCGGGGGATCGAACTCGATCTTTGAGCGGACGCCGCCGCACAACATCGAGGCCGAGCAGTCGGTGCTCGGCGGCATGCTCCTCTCCAAGGACGCCATCGCCGACGTGATCGAGGTGCTCCGCTCGGAGGACTTCTACCGGCCCGCCCACCAGATCATCTACGACGTGATCATCGACCTCTACGGCCGGGGCGAACCGGCCGACTCGGTCACGGTCTTCGATGAGCTGCAGAAGCGCGGCGAGGTCGCCCGGGTCGGCGGCGGCGCCTACCTGCACACCCTCACCGCCACCGTGCCCACCGCCGCCAACGCCGGGTACTACGCGAAGATCGTCAAAGAGCAGGCCATCCTCCGGCGGCTGATCGAGGCCGGCACCCGGATCGTCTCCTACGGGTACGGCGGGACCGGCGAGGACGTCGACGACCTCGTCGACCGGGCCCAGGCCGAGCTGTTCAAGGTCACCGAGCGCCGCACCAGCGAGGACTACCTCCCGCTCTCCGAGATCATGCCCGGCGCCCTGGACGAGATCGAGGCCATCAGCAGCCGCAACGGCCAGCTCGTCGGGGTTCCGACCGGGTTCCAGGACCTCGACGCCCTCACCAACGGGCTCCACCCCGGGCAGATGATCGTCATCGCGGCGCGCCCCGCCATCGGCAAGTCCACGCTGGGGCTGGACTTCGCCCGGTCCGCGGCGATCAAGCACGGCCTCACCACGGTGATCTTCTCGCTGGAGATGTCCCGCAACGAGATCACCATGCGGCTGCTCTCCGCCGAGGCCCGGGTGCCGCTCCACACCATGCGCTCCGGGATGATGAGCGACGAGGACTGGACCCGCATGGCCCGCCGGATGGGCGAGGTCGCCAACGCCCCGCTCTTCATCGACGACTCCCCGAACATGTCGATGATGGAGATCCGGGCCAAGTGCCGTCGGCTCAAGCAGCGGCACGACCTCAGGTTCGTGATCGTCGACTACCTCCAGCTGATGAGCTCGAACAAGAAGCACGAGAGCCGCCAGCAGGAGGTCTCGGAGATCTCCCGGGCGCTCAAGCTCCTCGCCAAGGAGCTCGAGGTCCCCGTCGTCGCGATCTCCCAGCTCAACCGGGGTCCGGAGCAGCGCCAGGACAAGCGCCCGCAGATCTCCGACCTGCGGGAGTCGGGGTCGATCGAGCAGGACGCGGACGTGGTGATCCTGCTCCACCGGGAGGACGCCTACGAGCCGGAGTCGCCGCGGGCCGGGGAGGCCGACCTGATCGTCGCCAAGCACCGCAACGGCCCGACCGCCACCGTCACCGTCGCCTTCCAGGGGCACTACAGCCGCTTCGTCGACATGGCGCACTAGCGCGCCGGGTCTCGCCAGGTCGGCGCGCCGTCCTCGGGCCCGCCGTACCGGCCGGGGAGGTCACCGCGCCCGCCGCCGGTGAGCGGTGGTACGGCTCCGCCCGCCGGGGAAACGCGCGCCGCGAAGGGACGGACGCGGCCCATGCCGGGACGGCGCCGGCGGGGCCGCACGCCGGACCGCCGGGAGATCGGTGTCGTGCCGGCCTGTCCTCCGCCGAGGACCGTCCGCGGGAGTGCCGGTCGCGTCACGGGGATGCGACGCACCGGGATGACCGGGCCCGCCGCACACCCGGAAGCCGGCCGTACCCGGGGACCGGCCGATGGGGTGCCCCGGATCACTCGGCGGTGGCGCGGTCGTAGCGCGCCCGCGCGGCCCGGATGTCGTCGCGGTGCGCGATGGCCCACTCGTTCAGCGCGGTGAGCGGGGCGAGCAGCGTCCGGCCCAGCGGTGTCAGCTCATAGTCGACCCGGGGTGGTACGCTCGCGTGCACGGTGCGCCGGACCAGCCCGTCGCGTTCGAGCTGCCGCAACGTCAGGGTGAGCATGCGCTGGCTGATCCCCTCGATGCCGCGGTGCAGCTCGCCGAACCGGTGCGGGCGCCGGCCGAGCAGCACGATGACGAGCACGCTCCACTTGTCGGCCACCCGGTCGAGCACCTCGCGGACGGGGCAGTCCTCGACCTCGGCGGGCGGATCCGGCCGCGTGTCCGGCATCGCGGTGCCTCCCTTCACTGGGCTGGGATACTTACGTGTCGTTCTGTTACGCACAATAAGTAACCAGGAGGCGTGATGGACACCCCACGGCAGCCGGCCGAGCGGTCCTCGCCGTCCACGCCGGACGGCACCGGCCGCGACGAGCACGCCACGCCGTACCCGGCGGCGCCGGGCCTGGTGATGCCGGGCACCGAGGACGCGCCGGTGTGCTCGGACGGGACCTGCTGGTGAGCGCGGAGGGATCGATGCGGATCGACGTATGGTCGGACATCGTGTGCCCCTGGTGCTACCTCGGCAAACGGCGGCTGGAGCGGGCGCTGGCCGAGTTCGAGCACGCCGACCGGGTCGAGGTGGTGTGGCGCAGCTTCCAGCTCGATCCGGGCTACCCCGTGGGCACCCGGGAGCCGGTGTACCAGTCCCTCGCCAAGAAGATGGGGCTCCCGCTCAAGCAGGTCCGCGCGATGACCGACCGGGTGAAGGCGCTCGCGGCGGAGGAAGGGCTCGCCTACGACTTCGACCGGGCGGTCATGGTCAACACTTTCGCCGCCCACCGGCTCACCCACCTGGCCAAGGCGCACGGCCTCGGCGCGGAGATGCACGAGCGGCTCATGCGCGCCCAGCTCTGCGAGGGCAGGGTGCTCGACGACCCCGAGACGCTCGCCGAGCTCGCCGCGGAGGTCGGCGTCCCGGCCGACGAGGCGCGCCGCGTGCTCGCCGGTGACGAGTACACGCGGGAGGTCGAGGAGGACATCCGGCAGGCCCGGGAGCTCGGCGTGACCGGGGTGCCGTTCTTCGTGTTCGACAACGCCTACGGCATCGCGGGCGCGCAGAGCTCCGAGATGCTCCTCCAGGCGCTCCGCACGGTCCACGGCAACGCCACCGCCGGCACCACCGCCACCCCGGCCTAGCGCGGCCGCACGCCGGCCGTACCACCGCCGCAGGGCCGTTGCCCGGACGGCGGCGCCGAGGCGGCGACGGGGAGGACGAGCGCGCTCAGCCGGTCCGGACGGCCAGCCGCTCGGCGAGGATGCCGGCCCGGGCGAGCTGGACCCGGCGCGCCTGACCCGCGGCGAACCGCGTCAGGAACCAGGGGGCGGTCAGCTCCAGCCGATCCTCCACCCGGGTCCCGCCGTCCTCAGGCGACAGGTCGAACCGGTAGCGCATCCGGACGCGGCCCGGGCTGCGCACCTCCCCGTACACGGCGAGCCCGTCGGTGCGCAGGGTGACCGCGATCGGGTTGTCGTAGCGGAACGGGCCGAAGGCGAAGCGCTCGATCGAGGTATACCGGACCACGTCCGGGTCGGAGCGATCGACGTCCCGGACGGCCACCACCAGGGGAGACAGCCCCACGTAGCTCTCGGGTGTGGCGAGGTGGTCGAAGACCTCCTTCGGATCCGCGGCGACATGGAACGTGTTGACCAGCACCCTCGTCGGCACCGGGCCTCCCCGAAAATCGGTCCGAAAATCCGGTTTTGCTCGGTCCGAATTGTGGCAGAGCGCGTTAACCGGCCGGCCGCCTTACGATCACGAACCGGTGTCGCGAAGGTCCTGGACTCCTGAGGCGTCCGCACGCCGGGACCGGGATCCCGGCACGCCCGCCGTCACTCCCAGCGGAACATGCGCGCCGCGGCGAGACCGGCGGCCACGGCCCAACCGGCCGCCACGGCGAGGTGGAACGCCTCCGGCGGGTGACCGGCGAACGCGTCCGTGAAGAGCTGCCCGAGCGCCCCGGTGGGGGTGAGATCGCTGATCCGGCGCAGCACCTCCGGCATGAGCCGCCGGGGCAGCCACATGCCCGCGAAGAACAGCAGCGGGAACATCGCCGCCGAACCCGCCCCCTGGACCACCCGGGAGTTCGGCGCCACCGCGGCGAGCCACAGCCCCAGGGCGAACAGGGTCAGCGCGCCGAGCAGGTAGCTCCCGGCGAACGCGCCGAGCGCCCGCGGGTAGGGCACGCCGAGGACCGCGTTGCCCAGCACCAGGATGAGCGCCACCGAGACGACCGAAACGGCGAAATAGATCACGAGCTGGGCGGCGAGCAGCGTGCCCGGCCGTACCGGAGTGGTGAACATCCGGCGCAGCACGCCCCGCTCCCGGTAGACCACCAGGGCCGTCGGCAGGGTGCTGAGCGCGAGCGTCACCACCGTCAGCAGGGTCATCATCGCGGGAAGCTGCACGTCCACCACCCGGTTGCCGCCGAGCGCGGGGACCGGCTCCCGGAAGCCCGGGATCGTGGCGCCGAGGGCCAGCAGCAGGGCCACGGGGAGGAAGACGGCGAAGAACACCGCGGCGGGTTCGCGGAGGAAGAGCCTGGCCTCGGCGGCGATCAGCCGGGCGAGGGGGAGGCGGGTCGTCATGAGCGGCTCCAGGTCAGCGGAGGCGCCGGGCGGTCCCGGCGCGGCGTCGGAAGGGCCGGTCCGGTGCCGGGTGGCCCGGCCGGGTGGGCCGTTCCCGGGCTCGGGGATCGGCCCGGTGAACGGGCATCGGTGCCGGGCGGCACCCCGGCTCTGTGCGCGGGCGGCGCCGTGGCCCGGGGGCAAAGGTGGTGCCGTATCCGGGTGCGAGGGGCGGTGCCGTGGCCCGGTGAGCCCGGTGAGCAGGTGGTGCCGTGGCCCGGTGCGCAGGCAGCGCCGTGCCCGGGTGCGGGGGCGGTGCCGTCGCCCCGGCGCGCGCGAGGCGCCACGGACCGGCGGCGGTGGCGCCGGCCCGGTCGAAGGCCGCGCTACGGCCGTTCGGCCGGCGGCTGGCCGGTCAGGGCGAGGAAGGCGTCGTCGAGGGAGGCCCGCTCCACCCGGAGGCCGGAGATCCCGGAGGCGGGCAGCCGGGTCAGCACCGCGGCGGGCAGGTCGCCGGCGCCGGTGACGGTCACCTCGTCACCGTCGCTGGTCACCGACGTGACCTCGGGCAGGTCCCGCAGGCCATCGATCGGCCCGGACGTGCGGAACACGAGCCGCTGCCCGAGCCCCGGCCGGGCGATCAGCCCGGCCGGGGTGTCCACCGCGCGCACCCGTCCCGCGTGGAGCAGCGCGACCCGGTCGCAGAGCCGCTCGACCTCCGCCATGAAGTGGGTGACGAGCAGCACGGTGACCCCCCGCGCCCGGATGCGCTCGATCAGGTCCCAGGTCTCCCGGCGCGCCCGGGGGTCGAGGCCCGTGGTGAGCTCGTCCAGGATGGCGATCTTCGGGTCGCCCACCAGGGCGAGCGCGATCGACAGCCGCTGGCGCTGCCCGCCGGAGAGCTTCGCGAACGGCGCGTCCGGGTCGAGGCCGGTCTCGTCGAGCAGCCGGCCGAGGTCGGCGGGCCGGGCGTAGAACGAGGCGAAGAGCCCGAGCGCCTCCCGGACCCGGATCTTGTCGGGCAGCGAGCAGTCCTGCAGCTGGACCCCGACCTCCTCCTTCAGGTCGGCGTCCACCCGGATCGTGCCCGACGTGGGGGTGCGCAGCCCGGCGATGCACTCGACCGCCGTCGTCTTGCCCGCGCCGTTCCGGCCGACGATCCCGAAGATCTCGCCCTCGTCCACGGAGAACGAGACGTCCTCGACCGCCACCCGATCGCCGTACGCCTTGTGCAGGTGGTCCACCGTGATGATCGCCATGCCTCGACGCTAGGCGGGCCGGGGGCGGCGGCGGAATGCGGCTGGGCGCCCATCCGGGGTGGAGTCATCTCCACCCTTTTCGGGTAGCGGGGGGCCATTGGGGGAGGCCGCCCGATGGCGCAGACTGGGGCCTATGGTGCGAAGGACGCTGACGGCGCTGGCCAGGGGGCTNGGCCTGTTCTCCCTGGCGGTGCTGGGAGAGCTCGTGGCCGTGGTGATGCTGGTGGCGGTGCTGCTCAGCTTCTTCGCCGGCCTGGTCTTCCTCTTCCCTCCCGCGGTACGGCTCGCGCGGGCCGCGGCCCGGGTCAACCGGCGGCTGGTCCGCGCGTGGGCGGGCGTGGCGATCGCCGAGCCGTACCGGCCGCCGCCCNCCCCGCCGGCGGAGCGCGCCGGGGAGCCGGGGCCGGGCCGGTGCGGCCCGGTGATGCAGGGGACCGCGCTCCGGCTGACGTGGCTGCTCAACGATCCGGCCACCTGGCGGGACCTGCTCTTCCTGCTGGTGGTCCCGTGGACGGGCGGGCTGCTCGTCGCGGCGCCGGTGCTGCTCGCCGCGGTGGGCGCCGTCCAGCTCGTGAGCGGGGCGCCGCTCGGCCTGGCGTGGCTCGTGCTCGCCGCCGCGGTGGCCCCGAGGTACGCGCCGTGGGCGCTGCGCGCGTACGGGCCGCGCCGCGGCCGCAGCCGCTCACCCGGCGGGCGATCGCGCTCGTCGCGTGCGGCGTCCTGGGCTGGATCCCCCTGGTCCCGCAGGGGTTCGTGCCGATGGTGTTCAAGCTGACCGGGGTGACCGCGAAGTCGTGGTTCCTCGGGCTGCACGTGGCGGAACCGTTCCAGTGGCCGGTCATCGGCGGGATGATCCTGCTCGGTGCCGGGATGCTCGCCTTCGCCGCCTGGCCGGCGCTGGTCCACCGGGCCGGGGTGCGGTGATGCGCGTCGTCCTCGCCGAAGACCACCACCTGCTGCGGGAGGGGCTGATCCACCTGCTCCGCGCCCACGGCTTCGACGTGGTCGCCGCGGTGGAGTCCGGGCCGCAGCTCCTCCGGGCGCTCCTCGAGGAGCGCCCGGACGTGGCGGTCGTCGACGTACGGCTCCCGCCCACGTACACCGATGAAGGGCTCCGCGTGGCGCTCGAGGCGCGCGAACGGGTCCCCGGCCTGCCGATCCTCGTCCTCTCCCAGCACGTGGAGCGGCTGTACGCCCGGGAGCTGCTGGCCGACGGGTCGGGAGGGGTCGGCTACCTGCTGAAGGACCGGGTGTTCAACGGCGAGCAGTTCGCCGACGCGGGGCGGCGGG
>JGI12298J13902_1000310_pt1 | contig 13789 bp, 10 predicted proteins | sample Passage260A_FD_13902 | JGI IMG/M metagenome (IMG submission 13902)
GGACCGCCGAACTCCTCCACCAGCCCGTTGTATCTTCCCCCGCCGCACAGGGAGGTGATCGCGCCGAAGCCTTCCTTCGTGCTCATGATCTCAAAGGTCGTATGATGATAGTAATCCAGCCCCCTGACAAGATGGGGATCGATCGTGTAGGGGATTTGCAATTGGTCCAAATAGCGCAATACCTTGTCGAAAAACTCCTTCGATTCCCCGTTCAAATAATCGAGGATCACGGGCGATTCCTTCATCAGCGGGTGATCCCGGTCCACCTTGCAATCCAGGATTCTCAACGGATTTTTTTCCAGCCGGTTTTGGCAGTCTTCGCAAAACTCCCCGATCCTCGGTTTAAAATGGGCGATCAGCGCTTCCTTGTACGCCTTGCGGCTTTCTTTGTCGCCGAGGCTGTTTATCGAAAGCTGGAGATTTTTCAATCCCATTTCGACGTAAAACCGGTAAGCGAGGGAGATCACTTCGGCGTCGATGGCCGGGTCATCGCTCCCCAGCGCCTCCACCCCGAACTGGACGAATTGCCGGTATCTTCCGGCCTGGGGGCGTTCATAGCGGAACATCGGCCCGATATAATAGAACTTGGCCGGCTGCACCGGATGTCCGAACCGTTTGTTTTCGACATAGGCGCGGACTACGGGGGCGGTGCCTTCCGGACGGAGGCTTAACAGACGCCCTCCCTTGTCCTGGAACGTGTACATCTCCTTTTGGACGATGTCGGTCGTATCCCCGACGCTCCTTGAGAAGACTTCCGCGTATTCGAAAATCGGGGTGCGGATTTCCTCATAGCCGTACCTTTCGCAAATATCCGCCGCCTTGCTCTCGATGGCCCTCCACAACCCCGCCTGTTCCGGCAAAATGTCTTGCACGCCCCGAGGGATCTGCACTTTCATATAAAAAACCCTCCTTTTTTCTGTTTCGGGAAAATAAAAAACCCGTCCTCTGCCGATCAGGGACGAGCAAAAATACCCGCGGTGCCACCCTAATTGAAAAAGACTTCCCCGAGTCTTTTTCCGCTTCCGCAGCTAACGCCTGCCCGCGTGAATCCCCTACTCAAAAAGGGCTTTCTTTCGGGGACCATCCTCCGGAGTGTCTTTCGTCTTGCCATCATGGAGGAATGCTTTCAGCCGGGGCATTCCCTCTCTTTCCATGTGGGTCAAGACTACTTCTCTCCATCATTGGATCCGACTATTCCATCTTGAAAGGTTAATTTTATCTATTTTTATACCGCTTGGGGCGGGGGATTGTCAAGGGTTTGCCGCTCCTTTTGCCCGGCGGATGCATTTTCGTTCCGCATCCTCTTTGCGCGGCGTCCGCCGTCGCTTTGCCGAAGGGAGGCAATCAAAACAAGCCCGGATCAAGGCCATCGGCATCCAAAGCCTGCTGTTTTCCGGGCGAAAGCCTTTCTTAACGGGATGCGGGCCCGTCTCCTGATTCCATTCTCCCTTTTTCGGCCCTCGTCTGTCAAGGGCAGATTCGGCCTTGCCCCCATCTTGTCCTCTTCCCTCCCGGACGGAAAAATGGAATCCCGCGCCGGCCGGGGCCGATCCCCTTTTCGGCCGGAGGGGCAGCCTCCGCTTCCCGCCAATAGACAAAATAGCGGCCGGGCCCATATCCAGGACGCCCGTTTAACGCCTGTCCATCTGCTTCTTCAATCTTCGCACTTCCCCGAGGGTGATCCCGAATTCCTTCGCCAGCTCCATCGGTGCGGCGCTCCGCATCTGCTCGATCAGATCGTGGAAGGAGATCCCGAATAGATCCTTCGGTTCCTGATGAATCCGTCCATCCTTTTCTCCGGCGCGCATCGGCCTCATCCTTTTCGTTTTTTCATAGCTTTTCCGGATGCGGGGCCTTTTTACACGCCGGCGGAAAAATTTTTTGGCACAATAAAACAATGATCCCCTCCGCACGGAATCATTGTTTCCCTTCGGCCACCCTTTATCCGGCCCATTTTCCCCCGCTCCCGGCGCTTTTTGCGTCACCGGTTCTTGCTGTCCAAAATGAGGGTTACCGGACCGTCGTTGATGAGATGGACTTCCATCCGTTCGCCGAATCTTCCCGTCTCCACCCGCAAGCCTTTTTCCCGCAAAAATTGATTGAAGCGGCCGTACAGCCGTTCCGCCATGTCCGGTTTTGCCGCAGCCATAAAGTTCGGGCGCCTCCCTTTCCTCGCATCCCCATATAAGGTGAACTGGGAGACCGACAAGATTTCGCCGCCGACGTCAAGAACGGACAAATTCATCTTCCCGTCCCCGTCTTCGAAAACGCGCAAACCCGCCACTTTTTCCGCCAGGTATTCGGCGTCCTTTTCCTCATCGTCATGGGTGACGCCGACCAACAGGAGAAATCCGGTTCCGATTTCCCCGACGGTCTCTCCCCTGACGATCACCTTCGCCTTCGATACCCGTTGCAGCACGATACGCATAAGAAAACCCTCCTCAATTCATGACGCGGCGCACGGTAAAAATGTCGGGAACCTGCTTGATCCGGTCCACGATCTTTTGCAGATGGGAAATATTGTAGATGGAGATGGTGACAAAGATGGTCGCCATCTTATTCCGGTCGGTTCTTCCGGAAACCTGGGTGATGTTCGTCTTCGCCTCGTTGATGGCCTGCAGGATTTCGTTGAGCAGGCCGCGGCGGTCGTAGCCGATGATCTCCAGATCCACATTGTATTCCTTGTTTTTGCCCGCGTAGTTTTCCCATTCCACTTCAATGAGCCGTTCCTTGTTGTCCTCGTTTTTAATGTTCGGACAGTCGGCGCGATGGACGGACACTCCCCGCCCCTTCGTGATGTAGCCGATGATTTCATCCCCCGGAATCGGATTGCAGCATCTGGAAAGGCGGATCAGCAAATTGTCGATCCCTTTGACCTTCACGCCGGTGTCATGCCGCTTGACGGCGGGGATCGGCCGGAGTTCGGACACCTGTTCGAGGATGGTCGCCTCTTCCTCGTCCTTCTTTTTCCGGAATTTTTCCGTCAGCCGGTTGGCCACCTGGGCGGCGGTGATGCCGTTGTAACCGACGGCGGCAAACATGTCCTCTTCGTTGGAAAAATTGTATTTTTCCGCCACCTGCTTCAAGTTTTCCGCAGTCATCACCTCTTTTACATCGAAGTCCATGCTGCGGATTTCCTTTTCGACCATCTCCCGGCCTTTGACGATGTTTTCTTCTTTCCGCTGCCTTTTGAAAAATTGCTTGATCTTGTTTTTCGCTTGGGAGGTTTGCGCCAGCTTCAGCCAGTCGGCGCTCGGGCCGTAGGAATGTTTCGACGTGATGATCTCGACGATGTCCCCGGTTTTTAATTTGTAGTCCAGGGGCACCAGCTTGTTGTTCACCTTGGCCCCGATCGTTTTGTTGCCGATTTCCGAATGGATGCGGTAGGCAAAGTCGATGGGCACCGATCCCGTCGGCAGCTCGATGACATCCCCCTTCGGGGTAAAGACGTACACCATGTCGGAAAACAGGTCGAGTTTCAAAGATTCCATAAATTCTTCCGCGTTGGAGGAATCGTTTTGAAACTCCAGAATTTCCCGGAACCAGCTCAGCTTCTTTTCAAAATCGTCCTGGGGATTGACCTTTTTCCCTTCCTTGTAGGCCCAATGAGCGGCGATCCCGTACTCGGCGATCTGGTGCATGCCGTATGTGCGGATTTGCACTTCCAAAGGTTCGCCTTTCGGGCCGATCACCGTCGTGTGCAGGGATTGGTACAAATTTTGTTTCGGCATGGCGATGTAGTCTTTGAAACGGCCGGGCATCGGCTTCCAGCAGGTGTGGATGATGCCGAGCACGGCGTAACAGTCTTTGATGCTGTTGACGATGATGCGGACCGCAAGCAAATCGTAGATCTCATTGAATTGTTTGTTTTGCAGAACCATCTTCCGGTAGATGCTGTAGATATGCTTCGGCCTTCCGGTGATCTCGGCTTTGATTTGCACCTCGTTCAGCCGGTTTTTGATCTCGTTGATCACTTCCTGCAAATACTTTTCCCGTTCCGCCCGCTTTCGCTTCATCAAATTGACGATGCGGTAATATTGTTGGGGATTCAAATAGCGCAGCGCCGTATCTTCCAGTTCCCACTTGATTTTGGAGATCCCGAGGCGGTGGGCGAGGGGGGCGAAAATCTCCAAGGTTTCGGTGGCGATCCGCCGCTGTTTCTCCTCCGGCAAATACTTCAGCGTCCGCATGTTATGGAGCCGGTCGGAAAATTTGATCAGGATGACCCGCAAATCCTTCGCCATGGCGACAAACATCTTCCGGTGGTTTTCCGCCTGCTGTTCTTCATGGGATTTATACTTGATTTTCCCCAGCTTGGTCACTCCATCCACCAGCATGGCGATCTCTTCGCCGAATTCCTCGCGGATCGTGTCGAGGGATACATCCGTGTCTTCCACCACATCATGGAGAAAGCCGGCGGCCAGCGTTGCCGGATCCATTCGTAAATCTGCCAAAATTTCGACAACTTGGACCGGATGGTAGATGTACGGTTCCCCCGATTTCCGGTATTGGCCTTCGTGGGCCTTTTTGGCAAACTCGTAGGCCTTCCGCACGACGGCCATATGTTCCTCGTTCAAATAGCTCGCTATTTTATTGAAAACGTTGGCAACGATACAGGATTGATCCACGTCGTTCATGAATAATCACCTTAAATTTGCGGGTTATTCCCAGGAGTTAGGGATGGATTGTAATTATTATTAATAAAAATATTAAAATTGTAAAGTATTTGCACTGGAAAGGATGCGTTTCCCGGAAGGTTTTTAATCATTTTTCAACATATTGCAACAGGGGGGCGATCGGCGCCCGTCCCGCACGAAAAAGAGGGAACCGGAAGGCGGCCCGACGAAGGGAAGAACCTTCCGTCCCCGGATTTCTCCCCCCAAAAATGCCGAGATTTCCCGGATTCGCCAACCCGCGGGGGCATTTCCCGCCAACATCCGGTCAACGTCCAACATCCCCGGAAAGGCGCCGGGGTCGGGCGAAATTTCGGGAACGGCCGCGGCCCTTCCGCTGCCTGGGCGGGCCGGCGGTCTTCCCGCAACGAAACCTTTTCGTCCCTTGGATTCATCCTTCCCTATCCGTCAAAATTCCATAAGCGTCAACACGTCGTAACCTTCCAGCTTCTTCCGCCCTTCCAGGTATGTCAGCTCGATGAGAAAGGCGCATCCGGCGACGATTCCGCCCAGCTGTTCCACCAATTTGATCGTCGCGCCGATCGTTCCGCCGGTGGCGAGCAGATCGTCGATAATCAGCACCCTTTGCCCGGGTTGAATCGCGTCCTTATGGATCGTCAAAACCCCTTTCCCGTATTCCAGATCATACTCCACTTTGATCGTTTCCCGCGGCAATTTTCCTTCTTTGCGAACGGGGGCAAAACCGACGCCCAGTTCATAGGCGACCGGACAGCCGATGATGAATCCGCGGGCTTCCGGACCGACGACGATATCGATTTTCTTATTCCGCGCATATTGGACGATTTGTTCCGTCGCATAGCGGAAAGCCTTCCCGTCGTTCATGAGCGGGGTGATATCCTTGAATTGGATCCCCGGTTTGGGCCAGTCCGGCACAATGGCGATGTATTTTTTTAAATCCATATTTTTTCCTCCCCAATCTTTGACTTTAATAAGCGGTCAAACCAATTTTTCAGCTGTTCGGCCGTGGAAAAAAGCAATTCCTTCTCCAATTCAACATGTTCCCGCAGTTCCCGGTAGGCGGCGGATTCGGACAAATCCCGTTTTTTCGCCGACCTGTTCACGGAGACGATCCCCTTCTCCATTTCTATGAACCCGAGCTCCAAAAATACCCGGGTCATGAAGTGTACCGTCCGCTCGGTCCAGCCGCGGTATTTGGCCAAATCCCGCCCGTGGCGGCCGATGTCGAAGGATTCGTTTTTCAATAAAAACGCATAGTACCATTTGAAATGTTCCCTTTCCGGAACCGTATCAAAAAAATGATCCCTTTCCTGGTAAAAATGGGCGTAGATCCTCGATACCCTTTTTCCTTGGACGAGCTTGACCAGCCGATTTTTCGTCGGCGGCAAATCGAGGAGGACGACGTTTTGGCCGTCCAAAACGGCCGATTCCGCCTCGGCATCGGAAAAAACATTCGTAACGGCGTCCGGGTCGAGCCTTTCCCGGATATAGGCCAGCGTCGTTTCCCGAAAGACGATGATCTTTCTGTTTTCCTCGGGGACTTTCGCAAGCCACAGCGGAAGATTCTTGTTCCCGCGGCAGTCGAACAATTGCCACTCGTTGACGGCGATATCCTTTATGTAGATTTGCGGTTTCCGGGTTGAATTCCACTCATTGATCCCCAGTTCGCCGATTACGGATGCCCTGGCCAAAGGCGAAATATGGTCCGCAAAGGGCCCCATGTCAAAACCGATGCCTTCCAGGAAGGCCGGATCCTTTTGCAAAACCGTCTTCAGATGGTTTTCACCGGCGCCGACTTTGCGGCAATTGGACAGCCGGACATCTTCCACCAATATTTTCGGCTTCGGATTGCCGGTTCCGAAAGGGGCCAGCTTTTCCAACTGTTCCACGGCATCCAGGGTGATTTCCTGCAAGGATGCGCGGCAATCGTATTCCGTCAACGGAATGAAATCTTCCTCCGTCAATCGCTGGTCGGCGAGCCGGTTCAGCCGGGAACGCAATTCGTCCACATCCTCCAGCCGCAAAACCATTCCCGCAGCCATCGGATGTCCGCCGAAATGGAGAAGAAGATCGGCACATTCGGCCAGGTTTTCGTAAATGTTGAAGCCATGGATGCTCCGGGCGGAGCCTTTCGCCGTCCCGTTTTCCTCGTCATAGGAAAGGACGACGGCCGGTTTATAAAACTTTTCGACCAATTTGGAGGCCACGATGCCGATCACGCCGGGATGCCAATCCGGATCCCCGACGACGAGGACTTTGTCGTCCCTTTCCCGGAAAAGCCGTTCCGCCTGTTCGACGGCCTCCCCGGTGATCCGATTGACGAGGTCCTGCCGCTCCTGATTGATCCGGCTCAGCTCTCCGGCCAATTCGCCGGCGGTTCCCGGATCCTTCGTCAAAAACAGTTCGACGGCAAGGTTTGCGCTCCCCAGCCTCCCGGGCGCGTTCAGCCGGGGGGCCAGGGCGAAAGCGATCCCGTTTTCATCGATCTGGTGCATATCCAATGAAGCGTTTTTTATCAACGCCGACAAGCCGATATCCTTCGTCTCTTTCAAGAGAGGAATTCCCTTTTTCACGATCCACCGGTTTTCCCCGGTTAAAGGGACCAAATCGGCGATCGTCCCGATCGCTGCATAGGGCAGCAATTCGGAGGGGGGTTTCCCGAGCAACGCGCTGGACAGCTTGAAGGATACGCCGACGCCGGCCAAATCCTTGAAGGGGTATTTGGAATCCTTCCGCTTCGGATGGATGATCCCATAAGCATCCGGCAGTTCATCCTTCAGTTCATGATGGTCGGTAATGATCAAATCCATTCCGCTCTCTTTGGCCACCTTGGCCTCATGAAGGGCGGAGATGCCGTTGTCGACGGTAATGATCAGCCGGATCCCTTCTTCTTTAAACCGGCGGAACGCCTTTTCGTTCGGGCCGTAACCTTCCGAGAGCCTGTCCGGAATGTAATATTGCACGTCTGCGCCGAGGGTTTTTAGCGTTTTCAACAAGCAATAGGTGCTGGTGACGCCGTCCGCATCATAGTCGCCGTAGATCATGATTTTTTCCCCGTCTCTGACCGCCCGCCTGATCCTTTCCACGCTCTTTTCCATGTCGGGCAATAAAAAAGGATCGTAAAAAATTCCGTCAGAAAATAAAAAACTGCGGGCATTTTCCGCATCGGTGATGCCCCGGCCGGCCAGTATTCTGGCGACAAGAGGTGCGATCTGCAATTGCTCGGCCAATTTTCGGACGGCCCCTTCGTCCACCCGGCGCATGACCCAGCGCGTGTTGGGCTCCAGCATTCCTTTCACCTCTCAACTCATTTATTATACTAAAGCCGTCCGGTCTTTTTCAATGAGTCTTTGCGGTTCCCGGAAAGGAAAAGAAAGGATCTTCCATCCCTCCGGCGAACGGTCCGGGGCCCGGATCCCCTTTTTCCCATTCCGCCGGCCAAAATCACCGGGATGGTCCCCGGGTGCGTCGGGCCGGAACGGAAAGGGCAGCTTGGCCGCCCATCGCGGCGGACGCCGGCAGGCCATCCTTTTCCGAAAAATGGCTGGGGATGAAGAAAAACCCGGCGGAACGCCTCCTTTCCCGCGGCACCCGAAAAAGAAGACGGGCAGCCCTGCGAAAACTGAAGGGGACGGTGCCTCTTCCGGGGCAAAGATGCGCCGTTTTCGGTTGTGGATGAAGAATCTGAAAGGAAGGCGACGCCCCGCCCGGACTTTGATTACTGAAGGAAATAGCGGCCAGCCACGGACAAGCCTTGAAAGGGGCGCCCCTCCCGGCCTTGAATCCCGAGGGGCAGAAAAAAGCCCCGGAAACCGGGGCGGATGGGAAGCCGGATCAAGTCCTCCTATTTGTGTAAAATCCTGCTCCCAGTCAAGGGAACATCGCCTTCCGGAAATGGAACGGCTTTGCGCCCACTTCTTTTTACACAAATTCCTGGACTTCATCGGATGCCGGGGTGCGTTTCCGCACCTATACTTGCGGCTCGTCGGAAAATTTCTTTTTCTCCTTGTAGGTGATCAAAACGCCCTTTTTCTTCAATTCCCTTCCTTTCCAGATGAGCCACAGCTGGGCGGCGATAAACAGGGACGAGTAGCCCCCGGCGATCAAGCCGACGAACATGGCCAAAGAGAAGTTCCGGATCGCCTCGCTCCCCATGACCAAGAGGAGGACGACGGGCAGCAGGACGGTCAACATCGTATTGATCGAGCGGGTAAAGACTTGCCGCAGGCTCCGGTTGACGATCTCGACAATTTCATCATATTTCCTGATTCTCCGTTTCATCCGCATATTTTCCCGGATCCGGTCGAAGGTGACGATCGTATCATTGACGGAATAACCGATGATCGTCAGCACGGCGGCGACAATGGTCAGATCCACTTCCATCCGGACGATGCTGAAAATGGCGATGACGAAAAAGGCGTCATGAAGCAGGGCGATGATGGAAGCGATGCCCATTTTGATTTCGAAGCGGAAGGCCAAATACAAGATGATGCCGAGGGAAGCGATGGCGACGGCCATGATCGCATTTTTGACCAGCTCCTGGCCGACCATCGGCGTCACGACGCTGATGCTCGGATCGTGGCCGTATTCCTCAGCGAAATGGGATTTGATCCGGTTGACCGTCTTCTGGTCAATATCCCCTTTCATGCGGACGACGGCGGATTCCTGATTGTCGCCGGAGAAAACGATTTGATCCGGCTTGATATTAAAGTTGTCCAGCTGCTTTTCAATCTCCTCGGTAGTCAACGGATGGTCCGCCATGATTTCGATGCGGGTCCCGCTCGTAAAATCGATGCTCAAATTCAGTTTGAATACCGCCAGGAGCACCGCACCGATCAGCAAAAGGGCGACGGAAAAGGTGAAGAAGATGTTCTTAAACCGGACAAAATCCCATTTGTCGAAACGGGTCGGCAGGGTGTAAATGTCATAGCCTTCTTTGATGTCTTTAATATCCTCCCTCTTAACGCCGAACCAGCCCGGTTTTCCGTCGAAGTAGCGGCTGTGCACCAANAGCCCGAGGAGAAGCCGGGTCAGATAAACGTTGGTGACGAAGCTGAGAATGACGCTGACGATCAGCATCGTCGCAAAGCCCTTGACCGAACTCGTCCCGAAATAGAACAGCACGGCGGCGGATATGATGGTGGTCAAATTGGCGTCAAAAATGGTGATGAAGGAGGATTTGTTCCCTTCTTTGAAAGCCGCCTGCAGGGTCCGCCCCACTTTAATTTCTTCCTTCATCCGCTCGTAGGTGATGACGTTCGCGTCAACGGCCATGCCCACCCCGAGCAGCAGCGCGGCGATGCCGGGCAGCGTCAATACGGCGTTCAGCCCGCCGTTTACGGCCAAGACCAAATAAATATAGATGAGCAATGTGATGGTGGCGATCAACCCCGGCAGCCTGTAAAAACCGATCANGAAAAGGAAGACGAGGAGGATGCCGACGATGCCNGCCTGCACCGTTTTCTGCAGCGCGTCTTCCCCGAATTGGGCGCCGACGGATGTGGAATAGATCTCCTTCAATTTCACCGGAAGGGCGCCCGCATTCAACAAGTCAGCCAGCGTTTTCGCCTCTTCTACGGTAAAATTCCCCCGGATCTCCACGTCCGTGCTGTTGATCACCTCATCGACGACGGGGGCGGATATGTATTTCGGATTCGCTTTCTTCGCTTCTTCCCTATAGGAATCTTTTCCCTCTTCAAAATCCAGCCAGATCACCATAACCGGCGTATCCGATTGGAGGACTTTCCTCGTGGCCTCCGCAAACTTGCCGGCATCCTTCAGTTTTAAAACCACGTTCGGTTTTCCCGTCGCATCATAGGATTGCTTGGCCGCACCCTGAACCAGGTCGCTGCCGTCCAGCAGCTTGTTGTCATCCGCGTCCCGGAAGGTCAATTCGGCCGTCGTGGACAAAATTTCCCGGGCCTGATTTTGATCCTCAATGCCGGCCAGCTGGACCCGGATCCGGTTCCCTCCCTCGATCTCGATGCTCGGTTCGCTGACTCCCAAAACATTGATCCGCTTGTCCAGGGCCTCGACGGTGCTGGATAAAACTTCTTTCGTGATCTTATCCCCTTCGTTTACCGGTTCCACCTGGTACAGCACTTCAAAACCGCCCTGCAAATCCAGGCCGAGCTTCTGGCTTTCCAATAACGGTTTTGCCGTCGGGATCATAATGCCGAAGGAAATGAAGACGATGAGAAGAAATGCGATGAGGCGGTTCCTTTTTACCATGCGTGATCCATCCTCCTTCATTGGGCACAACAATCGGTCAGACACCCGCGGATCGGGCAGGAAAAAAGCCCCGGCGAGGCTCCCTGCCGCCCTCCCGCCGGTCAGCCCGGCATTCCGGAATCATTTCAATAATTCCCTTAATTCTTCTCGGTTTTCCTCGGAAAATAAATTTTCCGCCGTCATCTCTAAAGCGGAAATAAAGTTCATCATATCGCTCGGCTTTACGGACATGATGTCGCTCACGATTTGATAGATATGTATATCTTCTTGCGGTTTCTTCCATCGCTTCTTGGTCAGCATTTCCCATAGGTCGTCTTCCGTTACCTCGGTAAAATCCAACAGGGCGAATTCATCCAGTTTGCAGCGGAGCGCCTCTTTCACTTCCTCCCTGTATATGTCGTAAGGATGATCCATTCTTTATCCTCCCCCGATGAGAAAAACTAGTCATTGTTTGTCCAATTTACCGCATATATATCATTGTATAAAAAAAACGAGCATTTGAGAAGGCAGGGAAGGAAAATGTCCAAGTTTGTTAAAGGAACGATCATCCTGTTGGCCGCCGGGATGATGACGAGAATTTTGGGTTTCATCAACCGGGTGGTCATCGCCAGATCCATCGGGGAGGAAGGGGTCGGGCTGTACATGATGACCTATCCGGCCTTCATTTTGGCGGTGACGATCATCCAGCTGGGGATTCCCGTCGCCGTTTCGAAACGGATCGCGGAAGCGGAAGCCCTGGGAGAGCATCGGAAGATCAAAAAAATTTTCGCCCTGTCCTTATTCATTACCTTGGCCCTTTCCTTTCTTGTCACGCCCGTCTTGTATTTCGGCGCGCCGTACCTCACGGAGGCCCTCTTCACCGACCAGCGCGCCTTGTATCCGCTGCAAACGATCGCCCCCGTTTTGCCGATCGTCGCCGCTTCCAGCGTCATCCGGGGGTATTTCCAGGGAAAACAAAACATGCTCCCTTCCGCCCTGTCGCAATTGATCGAACAGCTGGTCCGCATTTTCCTGCTTCTCGTACTCACCCGCCTGTTTGTCCCTTACGGGCCCGAATATGCCGCCAGCGCGGCGATGCTGGCGATCATCGGCGGCGAATTTCTGTCCTGCCTTTATCTTGCCGGGTTGTTTAAAATCAAAAAGGCCTTCCAGTTGCGAAAAAACTTTTTCCGCTCGCTGAAAAACAGCAGGGCCGAATTCCGGGAGCTGATGGCGATCGCCCTTCCGGCGACGGGAAGCCGGCTGATCGGTTCGGTATCCTGGTTCATCGAACCGATCGTCGTCACCCAAAGCCTGGCATTGGCCGGCGTTTCCGCCGTCGCCGCGACCAAACAATACGGGATATTGACGGGCCTGGCATTGCCCCTGCTGCTCTTGCCTTCCTTCATTACCGCCGCCCTCAGCACTTCCCTCGTTCCGGCGATCAGCGAAGCGGCATCCTTAAAAAATTACTATTTGGCGGAATACCGGATCCAGCAGGCTTTAAAGTTTTGCCTCATCACCGGGGCGGCCAGCGTCGTCATCATTTTCACATTGGCGGAACCGCTCATGGCGATCCTTTACCGCTCCACTTCCGGCACCATATTCATTCAAATTATGGCCCCCTTGTTCCTGTTTCAATATTTCCAGGGGCCGCTGCTGGCGACTTTGCAGGCTTTGGACGCCGCCCGGGCGGCCATGGTCAACAGCTTGATCGGGGCCGTGGCGAAGACGGTGCTCATCTTCCTCCTCGCCTCCCGCCCGAACATCGGGATCAACGGAGTGGCCTTGGCGATGGCGACGGGCACGGTGCTCGTCACCCTCCTTCATCTGGCGACGATCCTAAAAATCATCCCCCTCTCGATCAATCTCCGGTTTTACGGAAAAGTCGCCGCCCTTTCCGTCGCCGCGGGGATTTTCGGGCATTTGGCGTACCCGTATTTTCTCGGGGAAACGACGCCCCTTTTCGCCATTTTGCTTTCGATCGCCGCCATCGCCGCCGCCTACCTTTTCCTGCTTTTGGCCACGAAAACGGTCTACCTCAAGGAGTTGACGGGATGGTTCCGGAACTTTTTCTTCAGGCATTAGCCCCCGGACGGCTTTTCCTTTTTCTTTCCTTTTCGTGGATGTGCAAATTGCCGCCGGAATAGCTGCAGAACAAAACATCCCCGGGCTCGGCTATGCCGGTCTTTTTCAATTCCGCGAGGAGCCAGTCCTCGGTTTTGCCGAGCTCCTTCAGGCCTTCCCTTTGGATCTCCCCGTCGATGATCAACGGAACGGCCCGTTCCGGCTTTTTGGCGGCGTTTTCCTTTTTCAGGACGGACAGCTTGCCGTTCGGTTCCAAAAGGGCATATTCCACCTCGTTCAAATTCCACACCTCTTTTTCCCGCAACTGCATCATCAGGTCGTCGAAATTATACCGCTGCCTTCGCATTTCCTTTTCATTGATCTTCCCCTGAAAGATGATGATGGAGGGATGGCCGTCCATGAGCTTGCGGAAGCGGCTGACCTTTAACGAAAGAAACGCCAAGCCGACCTGGATGGCCATCAAAAGGAGCATCGGCAGGATCGATTCCCAAATGGACAAATAATGTTTTTCGATGGCCAAAACCGCCATCTCCCCGATCATGATAAAGACGACCAGATCGAGGATGCTCAATTCCCCGATCTCCCTTTTCCCCATAATCCGGAAAATGACGGTGATCAAGGCGTACATAAACAGGGTGCGCAAAATGATATTGAGATAAACGGACAGCTGGATGGACATCTGGATTTCCCCTTTCCCTTGTTATCTTGCACGATTCGGGAAAAAATATTTTTCCGGGAAAAAAGGGAAAGAAAAGGCGGGAGGGCCTTTGGCGGACCCTCCGGCGGGACGGAACCGGAAGAGTTCCGCCCGGGGGATCCGCCGGTTTTCCTTTTCCGGA
>JGI12298J13902_1000313_pt1 | contig 13699 bp, 10 predicted proteins | sample Passage260A_FD_13902 | JGI IMG/M metagenome (IMG submission 13902)
CAGGATGTGCTCGGGTACATGCCGGGGTGTCGGTACCGCGGACCAGGAAAGGGTGGTAACGACATGGTCCGACCCGCTGGCGTAGAGCACCATCCCGACGTAGCGGAACTGCGCCGGACATACGACGAGGCGGGCTCCACGCCTCCCGCCCAGATGATGGACGGACTCACCTTGCTCGCGGGTGTGTACCTCGCCATCTCGCCGTGGATCGTCGGGTTCGTGGGCAATACGGCCCTCACCGTGAACAACCTCATCGTCGGCCTGATGGTGGCCGCCCTTGCCCTGGGCTGCGCCTGGGCCTTCGGCCGCACCTACGGAGTGAGCTGGGTCATCCCGCTGCTCGGCCTCTGGACGATCTTCTCGCCCTGGCTGGTGCGCGGCGGTGACGTGCGCACCGGGGGCATGATCACGAACAACATCATCNCCGGGATCGTCATCTTCGTGCTCGGTCTGGCGGCGATGATGGTCGCCATGCGGTTCCGCTCACGCGGCCGGCGGTGAGGAAGCCGGCCGCCACGCGCGCAGGCGGCGCATCAGCGCGGCCGCCTACCGAAACGCTGAAGGGGGATACGCCCGCGCCGTGAGCACGGCGCGGGCCGCTTCGCATAACGGGCCCGAGGACGGCTGGAGACGGCTCGTGCATCGCCCGGCAGGGCGGACCGGAGACCGGCCCCCCGCCGGGCGATGTCTGTCCGCTCCGGGGATGCGCCGTCTGCTCCGGATCACTGCCCTGGATCAGACGAGGCGGCGGGCGGCCACGACGATGCCGTCCTCGTCGCTGTAGAGCCAGTGCCCGGGGCGGAACTCCACTCCCCCGAAGCTCACCGGCACGTCCACCTCCCCGGCGCCGTCCTTGGCGCTCTTGCGCGGGTTCGACCCGAGCGCCTTTATGCCGAGGTCCAGGGTGCGCAGGGTCGCCACGTCCCGCACCGCCCCGTTGATCACCACGCCGGCCCAGCCGTTCTCCACGGCGGACCGGGCGATCACGTCGCCCATGAGGGCCGAGGCGAGGGAGCCGCCGCCGTCGACCACCAGCACCCGGCCCTCCCCCGGGCCGCTGAGAACCCGCTTCACCAGGGCGTTGTCGCGGAAGCAGCGGATGGTCGCGATCGGCCCCGCGAACGCGGTGCGTCCCCCGTACTGGATGAACTGCGTCTCACAGCTGGCCAGCTCGGCGTCGAACTCGTCGATCAGATCGGCGGTGGCGAACTTCATGCCCGGGAGCCTAGCCACCGCCGATCAGCGGCCTTCCGCGGGGGGCGCGGTCGCGCGGGCCCGGAGCCCGGCCACCGCCGATCGCGTCCCGCGGCTGGGGCGGCGGTCACGCGGATCCGCGGCCGGGGGGCGGGGTCAGCGTCCCGGTGACGAAGCCCAGCGCGATGGAGACCAGCGCCCGGTGCGCCGCCTGCTCGATCTCGCGGAGCTGGTCGCCGAACTCGGCGATCCGGCGGAAGGCCTCGCCGTACCTGCGTTGCTCCTCCAGGGGCAGGCGCGGCACCTGGGAACGGCGTGGGTCGAACCGGCCGATCCCGGACGGGGTGCCGGCCACGGCGGCGGTGGCTTGGAGGAACCCGGCGAGGAAGTCGGCGTCGAGGTGCGCGGGGTCGGGCCGGAGCAGGGTGAGCCGTGGCCCGAGCAGCAGCCCGCTCTCCCGGATGACCCGGGCGGCGAGCTCCCCGCCGCGGACCGCGACCACGACGTCCCCCGGCCGCAGGCGGATCCGGCCCTCCGGGCTGGTCTGCCCCCGCGGCCGCGAACCGGAGAGCAGATCCTGATCGGTGATGACCGGCTGGCCGGTGCCGTCGATCTCGAACCGCCCGGCCTGGACCATCTCCAGGGCGCCGATCCGCTCCAGCTCGGACACGGTCACCAGGGGCATGGTGCGGCCGCCGCCGGGGACCGCCTCGGGGATCAGCTCGATGGTCCGCTTGAGACCGCGGAGGAGCCTCTCCCGGATCGCGGGGAAGTCGCTCGCGGAGACCTCCTGGGCGCCCACGTACCGCCCGGGCGTGACGTCGACGGCGTCGTCGACCAGCTCGATGACGGGCACGGTACGGCACAGGCCGGGCCGGTCGATCTCCCGTTCGCGATCGGCCTGGAACTCGCGCCAGACCTCGATGACCTCGTCGAAGGTGCCCGGCTCCGCTTCGGCCATGAGCACCCGGGACGGGGGCGGGCCGTCGTCCGCGGGCTTGCGGAGGATCCAGATGTGCACCGGCAGGCCGGTGCCGCCGACGGTCTTCGCGGACAGCCCGATCACCGCCTGCAGGGCGCCGCGCCGGAGCAGGTTGCTGCGGATCCGCCGCCCCGACCGGCGAGCGGCGACCACGGCCGGGAGCAGGAGCAGCGCGAGGCCGCCGGGGACGAGGTGGGAGAGCGCGTGCTGCACCCACGCGAGCTCGGACTCGGTCTTCGGCGGCAGGCCGTACTCCCACCGCGGGCTGTGCACCAGCTCGTCGTAGCCCCAGTTGCGCTCGTTGAACGGCGGGTGGCAGACGACCGCGTCGACCAGGAGATCCGGCCAGGCGTCGTCGCGGAGCGAGTCCCCGGCCCGCACCTCGCCCGGGATCCCGGTGAGGTCCAGCCTGATCTTGGCGATCCGCGCCAGCGCCTCCTCGATCTCCTGCCCGTAGGCGTGCTCGACGCCCTTCATGGCGGAGAGCAGGATGCCCAGCCCGCAGGCGGGGTCGAGGACGGTGCGGACGCCCGGGCCGGCCAGCCGTGCCATGAACTCGGCCACCTCGGGCGGCGTCTCGGCGAGCCGGCGGGAGTGGACCTCGGCGTAGCGGTCGAGGAGGAAGCGCACGGCCTCCTCACCGCTCTGCTCGCGGTACTCCTTGAGCAGCTCCACGGCCTGTTGGGGCACGAGCCGCGGCGTCCCCTTGCCGCAGAGCAGCTCGGCGGCTTCCGCCACGGCCTCGCCGAGGCGCAGGTCATCGGTTGCGGCGCGGATCTGCTGCCAGGCGCGCTCGCGGAGCGGCAGGGCCTGGACCTTGCCCTGCAGCCGCAGCCACTCCTCGATCTCCTTCAGGGAGAACGTGGGGCTGCTCGCGGTGCCGCCGACCGGCTCGGGGAAGTCCGCATAGCGCCGGCGCCAGTTGCTCACCGCCGCCCGGCCGACTCCGGCGATCCGCGCGATGTCGGCCGCAGTGACGGTGGCCTCGTCGTCCGTCATCTCCGGCCTCCCGTCCCCGTCCATTGACTGCCTCTCCTGATCGCCGTAATGGCGTCGTTGTCAACGTACTGCATTCGGCGAGCCGGCGCGGGCCGGGGCCTCCGGTGTGTGTGGGTTTCACATCACGATCGCCGCCGTCTCCCCGGCNCCGGAACGTTCCTGCTCACGCTGCTGCCACTATGTGGCTACGCGGCGATATGACGATCTCCAACCGGCCGCACGACCGTTCACGATCGCGAACCTACGGCCGCGAACGACCTCCACCCGACCGCGGACGGCGCCGATCCCGCATTTGGCATCAATCTCAATCGTACACAGAACAACACTCAGTGCACAGAATTCACGATATATCGTCGCCGGCGGAAAACTCGGCCAAACATCAACCGGCTTTCGAACGTCATCGAAAGATGAGGGCCCCGGACGGACCCCACCGCCGGGCCCCTCAGCGGCGAACCGACTCCACGACGACGGGGTGGATCTTGCACGATGAAGAGGCGAACGGAGCAGTTGTACCAGGCGTTACTGCGGGACAAGCTGAACCCGATCTCCATCCGGCTCCGCCGTACGTTCTCCGACTGGGTGGAAGCGAAAGGACTGCCGCGGATCGAGGCCGGCGTGCCGCGGGCCGAGCACACCGCGGGCGAAATACGGCTCACGGTACGGCAGAGCAGAGACTGCGGCAGTTACACCTTAGAGGAGCCGTCCGGAGCCGGGTCGCTCCGCACCAGAGTGGTGTACGCCGAGGCCATGAACGGCGTCACCGCCTGGGCCATTGTCACCGTCGACCAGCTCGGGGAGACCGAGGTCCAGCCCTACGCGCCGGGATTCGTCCCCGCGTACCTGCGCACCGCCCACGTCACCGACGGCAGGACCCACCTGCCGGACAGCGCCTGGGTGGTCAGTGAGGACGAGGTCGACCATCTCACCGGCGAGGTGCTCGACCCCCAGCGGAGGGTGCCGATCATCGTGGTCTCCCCGGGCGAGCGGGGCCGCGAGGAGAGCCGGGAGCACGCCGACTACCTCGCCACCGCGATCGCCGGGACCGCGGTGGTCGCCTTCCTCGCCGACCGGCGCACCCAGGACCGGTTCAACCGTGCGCTCGGAAACCAGCTCGAGGTGTACGGCGGCGGGATCCGCACCTACTACGGCCCGCTCAACCCCGCCGATCCGCGCACCCCGTTCCTGCACCCGGTCACCGGCGGCCCGACGCTCCGCAGCCAGGGCAGGGAGGTCCTCGACCGCATCGCCGACCGGGTGATCGGCGAGACCGCCCGCCGCGCCCTGCCGGAGGACGTCCAGCGGATGCGCTCCGCCGTCTACCGGGTCCTCTCCGGCCGGGCCGAGCCGAGCGAGCTCGTCCAGGCCGCGCACTCCCCGCCGCCCACCGTCGACCCCGCGCGGGAGGAGCTGCGCCGAAAGCTCCTGGCCGTGACCGTCCAGCCCGCGGCGGCCGAGCCCGCGCCCGCGGAGCGGCCGGAGCCGGAGCGGGCCGTGAACGGGAAGCCGGCCCTGGCCGCGGACGCGAAGCCGGCCCGGGCGGAGAACCCGCCGGCCGCCGCCCCGGCCGCGACCCCTGACCTGGCCGAGCTCGTCGACGCCGTGGCGGACACGGTCGTCACCAAGCTGAAGGGCGAGATCGAGGCGGCCATGGACCTGGCCATCGGCACGCGGGAGAGCGAGATCCTCACCCGGATCCGCGCGCTCGACGACCGCCTCGGCGTCGTGTACCGGATGCTCACCGAGCTGCGGGGGACCGACCCGCCGGAGGCCCGGCACGCGGAGGAGCTCGAGCGCCTCCGCACCGAGAACGAGCTCCTCTGGGAGGAGTACGGCGAGGCCGACGCGATCGCGCGGAAGCAGGCCGCGCGGATCCGCTGGCTGGAGCGCAGGCTCGCCGAGGCCGGGCAGCAGGTCCACGGGGTGACCGGCGAGGACGTGTTCGAGCCGGAGGGCATGCGCGAGATGCTGGACCACGCCCGGAAGTCCCTGACGCACGTGGTCATCGGGGACACGGACGAGGCCGCGGCCCGTCTCGACCTCGACTACCCCGAGCAGCGCCGCACCTGGGCGGCGAAGGCGTGGGACGCCCTGTGCGCGCTGGAGGACTTCGCCCGGGCGCGCTCGTCCGGCGAGTTCGCCGGCGGCTTCTATGACTGGTGCGCGAACGGCCCGGCCGGCCGGCGCACGATCTCCACCCGGATGATCGCCATGCGGGAGTCGCGGACGGTCGTCACCCGGGCGAAGTTCAGCGAGCCCCGGACCTTCCGGGTCCCGGAGAGCGTCGCCCCGGGCGGGCAGGTCATGATGGAGGCGCACATCAAGCTCCGAAAGGTCGGCTACCCGGCGCCGCGCATCTACTTCTACGACGACTCGGGCGGGGCGACCGGCAAGGTCTACGTCGGCTACATCGGCGACCACCTGCCCAACACGCGGACCAACTGAGGCCGCCCGGCGGGCGGCGACGGCCGCCGGCGGGCCCCTGCGCCGAGCGAGGCCGCCGCGGGGCCCGTTCGAGCGAAGCCGTCAAGGGTCGGGGCCGGGGCGGGCGTGCACCGCCCGCGCGAGGCCCGTGCGAGCGAGGCCGTCAACGGGGCGCCGGTCCGCCCGGCCGGCGCCCCGCCACGGCGGGCGGGATGCGGCGCCGCGGCGCCGGTGCGGGCCGGGACGCGGCCGGGGAACCACGGCCGGATCCGGGCCGGTCAGACGCCATGGCCGGCACGCCGATGATCATGGGCGGGTCCGTGCGGGGAGCGACGAGGCCGGTGGCTAGGGTGCCTGTATGGAGGTTTCCGTTTCCACCGGCCGGTACGTCTTGAGCCCCGAGACGGGCCGGCTCTTCATTCACACCACTCGCAGCGGGCCCGGCGCGATGGCCGGGCACGACCTCACCATCGAGGCCACGCGGTGGCGCGGCCTGGCCGTGGCCGATCTCGAGGATCCGGCGAAGTGCTCGGTGAACGTCGAGGTCGAGGTCGACTCGCTGGAGGTGAGAGAGGGAACCGGCGGCCTCAAGCAGCTCACCGACTCCGACCGGGCGGAGATCAAGCGGAACATCTGCGACAAGGTGCTCAAGAGCGTGCGCTACCCGAAGATCATCTTCGAGTCGCGCCGCTTCGAGGGGACCCCGGAGTCGTTCCGCTGTGAGGGCGACCTCACCATCACGGATGTCCGCCGGCCGGTCGTCCTGGACTGCCGGGTGGTCGACGGCTGGGTGCAGGGCACGACCACGGTGAAGCAGAGCCGGTGGGGCATCCGCCCCTTCTCCGCGTTCTTCGGCGCGCTCCGGCTCGACGACGACATCCAGGTCCGGTTCGATGTCGGCCTGACGGTGCGCGTCTGACCCGCGCCGGTCCGCCACACGGCCGCTCCTCCGGTGGGCCGCCTGCCGGCGGTTCGCCGCGCCGCCGGAGGGGACGGCACGGAGGCACGCCGTGAAGGGGGTGAACGCACGCCTTACCCGGATCCGCGCCGGGTACGGCTGCGCAAGGCCAGGGCGGTGGTATGGGCGCCCGCGCGAGGCGGCCGGTCAGCCGGCCGGTGCGGGCGAGGCGGCGTTCGAGCGCGTGGCGAGGAGCAGCCGGCAGGCGAGCCGGATGTCGTTCTCCGCGTCGGGGATGGCCACGCGCCCGTTGAGGCTGGACTGGAGGACGCCGAACCAGCACTGCACGAGCAGCCGGGTCAGCGTGAGATCCCTGGCGGTGGGCTCGTCCAGGCCGAGCGTCCGCAGGATGATGGTCCGGAAGGCGGCGTCGATCCGTCCCGCGTCGGTGACGGTGGCGGCGTTCGCCGCGTTCGCCGAGCGGAGCATGGCGGTCGCGAGGGCGGGCTTGCGGAACAGCTGCCTGCTCGCCTCGACGAGCACGTCGGCGACGGCGTCCTCAGGGCTCGTGCCGGGCTTCGGCGCCGGGAGGTTCTTCATGAACCGCTCGATCTGCTCGGCCATGACGGCGGTGAACAGATGCACCTTCGAGGGGAAGTACCGGTACAGTGTGGCGATCGCCACACCCGCGGTCTTCGCCACCTCGTGCATCTGCACGCGTTCCAGGCCCTTCTCCGCCCCTAACCGCGCCGCGGCCCGGAGGATGCGCTGATGCCTGGCCCGCTGTTCGGGCGAACTGGGCTCCGCCGGGGCCCTGACCTCAGCGATTCTCGGCACGATCCCCCCTTGATCAACTACGTCCGGGAAGACCTTACACGCGGGCGCGCCGGGCCCGGACCACGGTGCGGTGCGCGGGGGATCACGGCGCACGCCGGGGCACGCGCCGAGATTTGATCATCGGGGATGGCTCAGACCAGGGTCTCCTCGACGGTCAGCCCGAACTCGCCCTTGCCGTACATGGCGAGGGCGCGCTCGACGTCGTTGGCGACGTGCACGCTCCCGGCGTGCGCGTCCCGCCAGGCCCGCTCGATGGGGTTGTTCCGCTTGAGCGAGTTCCCCCCGGCGGTCTTGAACAGGATGTCGATCGCCTCGAGCGCGCGCTCGGTGCCCCGGACCTGGTCGCGGCGCACCCGCAGCCGGAGCTCCCTGGGGATGTCCTCGCCCCGGACCGCGCACTCGTACACCTCGCGCACGTTTCGGTCGGTCTGCAGGATCGCCGCGTCGATCTCGGACGCCGCCCGGGCCACCGCGACCTGGGCGAACTGGTCCTCGGCGAACCGGCGGCCGTCCACGCTCAGCCGCACCCGGTCGCGCATGGCCTCGATGTACGACCGGTAGCAGCCGGCGGCCATGCCGATCAGCGGCGCGGTGACCGCGGTGGTGAACAGGGTGGCGAACGGCACCCGGTACAGGGGACCGGGGTTCACCTCCTGGCCCGGACCGGACGGCCGCGCCAGCTCGGCGTTGCGCATCGCCCGGTGCGCGGGGACGAACGCCCGCTCCACGATGATGTCGTTGCTGCCCGTGCCGCGCAGCCCGATGACGTCCCAGACGTCCTGGATCACGTAGTCGTCCCGGGGGACCAGCACGGTCATGACGTCCACCGGCCTGCCCTGCGGGCCGAGGACGAGCGCGCCGAGGAGCGCCCACGACGCGTGGTCACAGCCGGAGGAGAACCTCCAGTGGCCGGACAGCTCGTAGCCGCCCTCGACCGGTGTGAGGCGGCCGATCGGCGCGTACGAGGAGGAGACGAGCGCGTCCGGGTCCGCCCCCCAGACCTCGTCCTGGGCGGCCTCCGGGAAGAGGCCGATCTGCCACAGGTGCACCCCCATCAGGGAGGCGACCCAGCCGGTCGACCCGCACGCCCCGGAGATCTCCCGGATCACCGCGAAGAACCGCGCCGGGTCGCTCTCCGCCCCGCCGTACCGTTTCGGCTGCAGCATGCGGAAGACCCCGGCCGCCTTGAGCTCCTGCACGGTCTCCTCCGGGATCCGCCGGCTCTCGTCCGCGCGGACCGCGCGTTCCGCGATCTCCGGCAGCAGCGTGCGGACCGTGTCCAGGATCTCCTCGCTCATCGCGGCCTTCCGTCTCGTGCTCGTGGGAAGGGGCTCCTCCATGATGTTCCGCCGCCGCCGGGCACGCCACGCCGGGCCGCCCGATCGGCGCGGGACGGCCCGGCGTGGGTGCTGCCGGCGGGTCAGCGGACCTCGTGGCGCCGCTGGCAGTTGATGCAGTACCGGGCGAGCGGCCGGATCTTCAGCCGGTTGAACGGGATGGCCGACCCGCAGTCGTCGCACCGGCCGTAGGTCCCGTCCTTGAGCCGCTCCAACGTCGCCTCGAGCTCCCGGACCGCCTGCTCGGTGGCGGCGATGTCGTTGAGCACCGCGAGCCGCGCCGTGTCCTCGGCGCCGCCGGTGTCCACGACGGCCCTGAGCTCCTTGAGCTGCGAGTTGCGCCACTCGAGCTGCTCCTCGAGCTCCTCACGGATGGCCTGTACCTGCACCTCGCTGAGGCCCGTGGACTCGCTGCCGCTCACTGCCATGATGAAAAGTCCTTTCGACGACGAATCAGAGGAATTCCGTGCTCAAGCCGTGGGCCGACGGCGTCCGGGTGCCGGGGTGCGGCGGCCGGGCCGGCGCCCCGTACGGTGGGGCGGGCCGCGGCGCGTGCCCGTGGGCCGCCCACCGGGCGCGCAGGCTCAGCGCGGGACAAGCGCGAGCCGGTGCGGAGCGGTGGACCGGTCCGGGGTGTGCGGCGCCGCCACTTGGGCCGGGCCGTGCGTGTACGGCCGCCGGGAAGCGTGTGATCGGATCGGCGCCCGCCGCCGTGGCCGGGTCACTGACGGGTGCCCGCGGAGCCCGGCTCCGCCGGGTTCATGCGATCAACCGGGCGGGCCTATGACAGGAGGGACGCTCCTGCGGGGCATGACATGGCTCGATCACCCTTATGAACGCGTCAGGCCGCCAATGCATGCCGTACCGGCCGGGATCACCTCGTCCGACCGGCGATCCGGGCGCGGGAAGGTCCCGGCGCGATCGGCGGATGCGCTCCCCTGACCGGCCGCTGCGTTCCGTGCCCCGTACGGCACCGCCCGCCCGCCCGGGCGCGGCACCCGCCTCCAGCGGTCCGGTGACCAGATCGAGCCCCCTCCCGGCGGCGCTGAGCCGCTCCCGCAGCCACGTGCGGAGCTCGATCACCTGGCCGGTGTGACGCTGGTCGTCCTCCATGAGGCGGCGCGCTGAACTGATCACTGCCACTACGGCATCACTCCTGGGTCGTGGAAGCACGCAGCACAGCCGTACGCCGGACGGCCGGTCCGGGCATGCGGGTCCGGCGACGCCGGCGGCGTCGCGCGGAGATCGACACGGACGTACGCGAAAAGGCAGGCCCCGGCCGCCTCAGGCCGGCACCTGCGAAGGGAGACCGGAGCGGCCGATGCCCGGAGGACTCCGTGAGCCCGTGTCCCGCGGCGCCGCCTGCTGCGGGCTCCGGATCGCGTCCGGGTCGTGCCAAACATCGATCAGCGCAGGCGGCACGGGCACACGGGCCACCGGTGTGCGGGCGGCACGGGCACACGGGCCACCGGTGTGCGGACCGCCCAGAGCACCGGGCCGTGGTGCGGTGCGATCGCCGCCAGCTGATCCGCCGACGGCTTCGTCATCCACGTCCCGCCCGTCAGCACGCCACCGGCGTGGGCGGCGGACCGCTCGTGCGGGCCTCCGCCGTGCCACGCGGGCGCGTTGACGACGACCATGAGGGCGAGCGCGACCAGGCCCGCCACCAAGGTCAGGACGGCGGGCCGGCGCCTGCTCCGCACACCGGTCGTCATGAGGCCGACCATAACCCAGCACGGGAAAAAGAGCACCTGCTAATTCCCACTGTGATCAACGCATGCCGGCATTGGCCGTACTCTGCTGCCACTACGGTGGAGCGAGGCCGTGGATTCGCGGCCCGTGGATCCGAAGGAGGGAGTGCATGCGGAGCAGACCGGCCACCGCCCTGCTGCTCTTGCTGCACGCCCTCGTGCTCGCGGTCGGGGCGGACCGGACGGCCTGCCGGAACGCGGCCGCCTGCCACATCGCCGGCCACGGTGCGGCGGAGCAGCAGGCCGCGGTCACCGCCGCTGCCCCGGGTCACCGCCCGCTCCCGCGGGTGCTCCCGGGCAAGGGGGACCTCCTGGTGCTCCAGGCACCGACGGCCGGGCACGCCGGGCAGACCCTGCTCCCCGCGGCCGCCTCCCCCCACGGGCCCGCGGACACGCTGCCCGGCGCGCTCGCCGGCCACGGCCTGCCCGCGTCCGCCATCGCGGCGATCACCCCGGCCCGGGCGCCGCCGTCCCGGCTCGCCGTGACGTTCCCGTACCCCGTTTCCGTCTCGCGAGCCTGAGGAGGCTTTCATGTCCCGTGCGCCTCTGTGGCGCGCGCTGGTGGCACTCGCCGTCATCGCGGCATCACTCGCCTTCGCCTTGACCATGCCCCCGCGCCTCGGCCTCGACCTGCGCGGCGGCACCCAGCTCGTCTTCGAGGCGAAGGATTCCCCGAAGGTCAAGGCCGACGCCGAGGCCACCGACCGCGCCCTGGACATCCTGCGCCGCCGGGCGGACGCGCTCGGCGTCGCCGAACCCACCCTGGTCCGCTCCGGTGAGCGGCGGATCATCGTCGAGCTGCCCGGCGTGCTCGACCCGCGGAAGGCCGCCAGCGTCATCGGCAAGACCGCGCAGCTCACCTTCCACCCGGTGCTCGGCGCCGCCGACGAGAACGACAAGGACGCGCTGGCCGACGAGAGCGGTCAGAAGCTCCGCCTCGGCCCCGCCGCGATCAGCGGCGACGCGGTGACCGACGCGGCGGCGCGCACCAACCCCCAGATGGGGCCCGGGTGGTTCGTCACCATCGACTTCAAGGAGTCCGGCCCCTGGAAGAAGCTGACCGGTGAGGCGGCCTGCAACCCGGTCGGCGACCCCAAGCGCCGGATCGCGATCGTCCTCGACAACGAGATCATCTCGTCCCCCCAGGTGGACGAGTCCGTGGGCTGCAACGTCGGCATCACCGGCGGCTCCACGCAGATCACCGGCTCGTTCACCATGGAGGAGGCGCAGAACCTCGCCGTCCTGATCAAGGGCGGTTCGCTGCCGGTGCCGCTCGAGCTGGTGGAGCAGCGGACGGTCGGCCCGACCCTCGGCGCCGAGGCGATCGAGGCGAGCGCGAAGGCCGCCGTCGTCGGCGTGATCCTCACCACGCTCTTCATCGTGGTCATCTACCGGGTCGTCGGCCTGCTCGCCGCGATCGCGCTCGCCTCCTACGCCCTGATCTCCTACGCCGGCCTGGTGGCGATCGGCGCCACGCTCACCCTCCCCGGCCTCGCCGGTTTCGTGCTCGCGATCGGCATGGCGGTCGACGCCAACGTGCTCGTCTTCGAGCGGGCGCGTGAGGAGTACCGCGCCCAGCCCGAGCGCGGCCTCAAGGCGGCGGCCCAGCGCGGATTCCAGAACGCGTGGAGCGCGATCGCCGACTCCAACATCACCACCCTGCTCGCGGCCGCCCTGCTGTTCTGGCTGGCGTCCGGTCCGGTCAAGGGCTTCGGCGTGACCCTGTCCATCGGTGTGCTCGCGTCGCTGATCTCGGCGATGCTGATCACCCGGGTCCTGGTCGACCTGATCATCCGCAAGGTGCCGGTGCGCGCCTCGGGCCTCGGCTCGATCGGCCGGGTGCGGACGTGGCTGACCACCCGCAACCCCAACCTCATGGCGCGCCGGCGGATCTGGCTGGGGATCGCCGCCGTCCTGCTGATCACCGCGATCGCGGGGCCGGTGGCCCGCGGCTTCAACTTCGGCGTGGAGTTCACCGGCGGCCGGATCATGGAGTTCGCCACCCAGCAGCCGGTCGACGCCGAGACGGCGCGGCAGGTGGTGTCGGACGCCGGATTCCCGTCGGCCGTGGTCCAGCGCTCGCAGGACGCGATCTCCGTGCGCACCGGGCAGATCTCCGCGGACGACGTGGCCCGCATCGAGGAGGCCCTCGACAAGAGGTTCGGCGACGTCACCAAGGAGCGAGACGAGCTGATCGGGCCGAGCCTCGGTGACGAGCTCCGGCGCAACGCGATCATCGCGCTCTCGCTCGCGCTCGCCGCGCAGCTCGCCTACCTCGCGTACCGGTTCCGGTGGACGTTCGGCACCGCGGCGGTGATCGCGCTGTTCGTGGACGCGATGCTCGTCATCGGCCTGTTCGCCTGGCTCGGCAAGCCGATCGACGGCGTCTTCCTCGCGGCCATGCTCACGATCATCGGTTACTCGGTGAACGACAAGGTCGTGCTCTTCGACCGCGTGCGGGAGGTGTGGCCGCACCGGCGCAAGGACGCCTTCGACGGCGTGGTGAACACCGCGATCCTGCACACCGTCCCGCGGACGGTGAACACCGGTCTCGGTGCTCTGTTCATCCTCGCGGCGCTCGCCTTCTTCGGCGGCGACTCGCTGGAGGACTTCGCGATCGCCCTGCTCACCGGCATCATCGTGGGCACGCTCTCCTCGTCGTTCCTGGCCGCCCCGATCGCGATCGAGCTCGAGCGGATCAACAAGCAGCCCCCGCCGGTGCCGCACCGCCCGAAGCGGACGACGCGGACCCGCGAGGGCACGGGCGCGGTGCTCTGAGCCCGCCCGCCTTCCGCGCCCGGCCGGTCCCGCGCGGCCGTCACCCGCAGGGCCGGCACCGCGACCCTCCGGCCGGGCCGGGCACTCCGCGACCTTCCGGGGCCGTCCTCATCCGAGGGCGGCCCCGGCCGTCACCGGCCGCTCGATGCCCCTCCTACCCGCCCGGGTGAGGCCTTCCGTGTCGCGCCGGTGATGTCCTCCCCTACCGCCCGGGTGTCTCCTCTCTCTTCCGCGCAGGCGACGCGTCCGCCACCGCCCCGGGTGAAACGTTCCCTGCCACGCAGGTGACGGCCGCTCCCACCGCCCGGGCGGCGCCCATCCCTCCCCGTTGCCGAGGACCACCGGACGCGAACCCGGCGGCCCCAGGTAGTTTTCAATTGGGCCGCCCGACGGTGGCGGCGGAAGGGACGCGAGAGGACCGTCATGACAGCTGAGCCCACCGAACCGGCGCTCACCCACCCCGCCGGCGTGGCGCCACCCACCCCCGCCGAGTTCCGGCGGG